>Ga0066639_10002838_pt1 | contig 15053 bp, 13 predicted proteins | sample CryGeyCG2114_010_2_FD_59504 | JGI IMG/M metagenome (GOLD analysis project Ga0066639, IMG submission 59504) | Groundwater microbial communities from aquifer - Crystal Geyser CG10_big_fil_rev_8/21/14_0.10 | ecosystem: Environmental > Aquatic > Deep subsurface > Groundwater | place: USA: Utah...
AGAGAAGATTCACCACTTGATCCAATTGGCTTTTATGGTCAATCAAAAGCAGAAGCAGAAAAATTATGTCTTGAGTATTTTACAAAAGGACTTGAGGTTAATATCCTTCGGCCAAAATCATTTTTAGGACCTGAACGGCTTGGAGTTTTTGAACTCTGGTTTGAAGCTATTTTTTCAAATAATAGAGTATTTATATTAGGAAATGGACATAATTTATATCAACTCCTTTCAGTGTATGACGTCGCGTCTGCAGTCGAAAAAGCTTTAACTTCAAAACAATCAGGTCAAATATTCAACATTGGCGCAGAACAATTTGGGACATGGAGGGAGGATCTTGGATATGTCATAAAACAAAACAAATCAACATCCTCCATCACATCACTCCCAACACTACCATCACAATTAGCACTCTCACTTCTTGAATTCCTAAACCTTTCTCCTCTCTCTGCATGGCACTATAAAACGATGCCAATCCCTTCATATGTCTCGATTGATAAAGCAAAAAAACTTCTTACATGGAAACCTACAAAGTCTAACAAACAGTTACTTCTTGAAAGCTATGAATGGTACAAAACACATAGAAATGAAGTCATACACAAGGTTGGGAAAACACACAGAGTTGGGTGGAACTTTAAACTGCTCAATCTTATCTCAAGATTGTAGTAAGGTTATATGGCTATACGGTCACATGATTAATACGTAGAATAAAACCATATAGCTATACTAACCATATAACCATTGTATTATATGAATATCGGATTCGACCTTGATAAAATCTTTATTGACTACCCGCCACTTATTCCTGATGTACTTATAGATAGACTATACAAAAAAAAATCAAATGGAACACTCGCCTATCGATTCCCATCACCACTTGAACAGAGAATTCGAAAACTTTCTCACTATCCTTTTTTTAGACCGGCTATTAAACAAAATATTGCGTTTTTGAAAAGTATCAAGCGTGAGAAAAACAAACTTTACCTTGTTTCAAGCCGATTTGGATTCCTAGAATATGAAACGGCAACTATTATAAAAAAACTCGGTCTTGATAAAATATTTGATGGGGTCTATTTTAATTACGACAACAAACAACCACATGAATTTAAAAGTACAGTCATTCAGACACTTAAACTTGATATATATATTGATGATGACTTTCCACTTCTTAAGTATATTGCAAAACACAATAAGAAAACTCAGTTTTTCTGGCTAACAAAAAAAAGAAGTCATGAGAAACTAACTCGAAATATTACTGCAATATCAAATCTGTCTGAAATATTCTCCAAGTATGACATCACATGATCTTTCTCTTTTTCTAATCTGGTATTGCACACTGTTTTTTCTGGGCGTGCTGTTTTTTCCTCTGACCGCAAAGGTTTTTTATCATTTTAAAGATAAAGGGTATGCATTTTCAAAAATCATTGGTCTGCTTCTAACTTCCTATGTTGTATTTATTTTAGGTATTTCCCGAATTATTCAATTTAACAGCTTGACTATTATTCTTGTTGCTCTCTTTATTTCAGGTAGCTCAATTATCATTCTTTTCCCACGCCCCTTCAGGGAAGCTCGTAAAAAAATCGTTTCATTTTTTACCTCATCATGGAAACTTCTCCTCATTGAAGAAATACTGTTTCTTGTTTCCCTATATTTTCTTTCGTATATCCGTGCCTTTGCTCCAGATATTCATGGGCTTGAGAAATATATGGATTTTGGATTTATCAATAGTATCTATCGCTCTGATTTTTTTCCTCCCAAAGATATGTGGTTTACACCATTTTCGATTAACTACTATTATTTTGGCCATCTTGTAACGGCAGTGTTAACGAAGCTCTCTGGACTTCAAACACATATTACGTATAACCTTATGCTTGCGTGTATTTTTGCGATGAGCATTACGGCATCGTTTTCTCTCGTTTTTACGTTTATTACATCAGTTTCATCAAAACATATTAAACACGCCTATGTTTTTGCTATCATGTCAGCTCTTGTTCTTTCACTGGCAGGAAATCTTCATTCAGTTTATACATTTTTTGAGCCATATCAAAATGAAAACCCTGTTCCACTCTGGGAATTATCATTTCAACCCAGTACATTTCCGAATCAATATTGGTATCCAAATGCAACACGTTTTATCTACAATACAATTCATGAATTTCCCATGTATTCATGGACAGTATCTGATCTACATGGACATGTTCTTGATATTCCTTTTGTTCTTCTTACGATCGCAACTCTTTTTTCCTACTACCTTTTTATGACCAAACGCATAGCAGATACACATCCAAGACATGTACTACACAAAGAAAATACAACAACTTTATCATCAAGAGGAAAAACACGATTTCTTTTGTTTATTGGTCTTTTGCTTTCAGTCATGTATATGACAAATGCGTGGGATGGCATCATTTATCTTCTTCTTGTCTTTTTTCTCATAGTTTTTCTTGAATGGAGGCATACCTCAAACACACATACTGGATTTAGATTGCCAATTATTAGTAATTGGATTAAGCACAAAAACAATTTTTTATCCGCCATAGGTTCGATTGCATTACAATCTATGCTTCCGTTTTCAATTGTTCTGGTCGGGCTGATTTTCTTTTCACTTCCATTTTCACTCTCGTTTAAGCCATTTGTCTCAGGAATCGGTGTATTATGTGCTCCGGAATTTCTGACAACGATTGGTCGTATCGGGCCATTCCTTTTTGAGCCTGATCACTGTCAGCATTCACCATGGTGGCAACTAATTATTTTGCATGGATTTTTTTATTTTTTTGTGATTTCGTTTTTTGTATTTCTTTGGAAAACAAAAAAAATACATTCGACCGATGTATTTATTCTTCTGTTGATTACTCTTTCTACTCTTCTTATCATAATTCCTGAGTTTATTTATGCAAAAGACATTTATCCAGGACATTATAGAGCAAATACCATGTTTAAACTGGTATTCCAATCATTTATGATGTTATCTCTTTGTGTAGGATATATTTTCTTTCGTATTGTCTCATCAGGCGCCAAGCGATTTTCTCTACCCCGATTTGTGTTCGTAGTTCTCGCTTTTGTACTTATAACAATTGTTTTTATTTATCCGTTTTTGGCAATCAATTCGTACTATGGAGATCTCACAAACTATACAGGGCTTGATGGAACAACGTATCTAAAAACATTATATCCTGACGACTATGAGGCAATCTTATGGATCCAAAAAAACATAGTCGGCCAACCAGTCATTCTTGAAGCACAAGGTGATGCATATGGAGGCGCATCATCATACACTGACTATGCTCGCGTCTCGGCAAATACAGGACTGCCAACTGTTCTTGGATGGACAGTCCATGAATGGTTGTGGCGGGGAACCTACGATATCCCAGCTCCGCGAATTGAAGAGGTTCGCCTTATGTACGAGTCAGAAAATATAAACGAAACTGAAAATCTTTTAAACAAATACGATATTGAATATGTTTTTCTAGGAGCTCTGGAAAAAGAAAAATACCCCCTCTTAAACACTGAAAAATTTCATATGCTTGGGAATACTATCTACCAGAGCGGAGAAACAAAAATTATCAAATTGGAAAAAAATGATTAGTGCCGAAATAGTAAAAAATCGAATAATGTACTGCTTACAGCTTAATTAAAAGGTGCTCCAGAGGACCTGGTTTGTAACTTCATGATGAAAAATGACTTCATTAGTTTTGATGAGTATTCCAAGCTCCTTTGGGCTCCTATCTGCAACTTTTTGTTTAAACTCCAGGAATTTTTCTTTATTTTTTTCACCAAGTATTTTACGAATATAATCACTTGATTTATATAGCTTTATTGCATCACCAATGTTGTCTGGAAGAAATCTGACTCGTGTTCTTCTTGATGTATCAACGTGTAACTTTTTCCCTGTTTTCCATATTTTCAAAAGTGAGTAAAGCACAATATAAGGATTTGAATCAGGAGCAACAGATCGAATTTCAATGCGTGCTGTTTTTTCATTTCCAGCAGGAATTCTAATCATTGCACCTCTATCAACAGGGGATACTTTTATTTGGTTTGGTGCCTCAAAATTAGGATCAAGACGTCTATATGCATTAACACTTGGATTGATAAGGAGACAAATCTCTGGTGCATGGTTTAAGATTTTTGATATAAAATCCCATGCTTCTTTAGATAGGTTGTCTCTTCCGTTTTTGTCATAAAATATGTTTTTTCCTTTTTTACTCAAAGAAAAGTTTGTATGCATCCCATTTCCATTTATTCCAGCGACAGGTTTTGGCAAAAATGTCGCCGTCATACCCATATTGTTAGCAACCTGCCGACACACTAATTTGTATAGTTGAATTTTGTCTGCTGCCGAAAGCGCATCGACATAGGAAAAATTGAGTTCAAACTGGCTTGGAGCAACTTCTGGATGGTCTTTTTCATTTTTAAAACCCATCGCACGTTGTGCTTCGGCAGCACTATCAATAAATCGTTTGAGAGGATCAAGTGGAAGTGAATGATAATATCCACCCATCGAAATCAGCTCAAATCCATTTTTCTGATCGAAGGTTTGTTCAGCGTTTACTCCGTTTACTAAAAACCCTTCAATTTCACATGATGCATTTGCGACAATCCCTTCTTTTTGTCTCAGTTCTTCTGTAAGAAGTACAAGTTGAGCACGAAAATCAGATTCATAAGGGCTGCGATCTCGATTTTGAACATTTGCAAACATGATCACCTTACCAGAACCAAACACGTCTGACGGAAGCCAAAGAATACTTGACCAATCGACAGCTAGACGAAGATCTGACTCAGAAAGCACACTAAAACCTCGAACTGACGAACCATCAAATGTCAGATTATCAGCAGATTCCAAAAGAAACTTCTTGTCATAATCAAGCATATGTAGTCTTCCTTCAATATTCGAAAAACACAAAGTGACTGCTTTTATTCTTTTTTCTTTCTTGAGATATTCACGGTATTCCTCCTCAAGTTGTTTTGGGTCGGTATTGATTCTTTTTTCAGCAGCTTGTAGGTTCATTTCTTCCAGTTCATCGTAGGAGATTTCAAGGAAACTTCTTAGAGGATCATTATTTAATATATTATTTGACGAATTTATGTTATTTTTAAGAATATTTAATATAAAAATAACATCATATATTATTAATGTCAATGGACTAAACACCAAACTAATCCGAGGGAGTAATCCTTGCTGTCCCTGTTGGCGTTATTTCACATTCATCGCCTGACAATTTACATTCAACATATGCTTGAATTTCACTATAGTCTCCGTTTCCAGCACGTGGGATGATAACCCACTGTCCTCTGTATTCCTGACTGATAGGAGGATTTGTCAAAAGACCAATCCTCCCTGTTGTCTCATCGCCAAAATCCAATATAACACTTTCAGCAGTCGAACCTTTCATTTTTTGAGCAAGTTTGATGAAGTCATCATATTCTTTTTCTTGTATATCAGTCGCAATACTATCTTTAAGCACTTCATAAAGATGTAGCACTTTAACAGGATTAAGAATTGTTCCGAGAGAAAATACCTTATCACGAAATGCAGTAATAACTTTTTCTTGTCTTTTGGAGCGTGCAAAATCTGATCCTTCTACCCCTACAGCATGACGTGAACGAACATATTTGAGTGCTCGTTCTCCATCCATATGTTGAAGACCTGTGTCAAAATGAACATGCTCATATCGACAAGGAAATGCTTCAAGTTGAGAAGAGGCAGTTGCTAAAGCTTCAAGTTCTTCATCTAAACGGCCACATGTATCTTCCTCCTTTCCTGATAGAGGGTATTCATAGTCATCAAGTTCTCTCTCAACATTGATATCTAATCCCCCTATTAAATCAACTGCCCTGACAAATCCCTGAAAATCGATCCGTAATACATAATCAATTTCTTGACCAAGTATCTTCTCCACAACTGAACGTGAGAGTTCTAATCCTCCTCCTTTTTCTCTTTCTTCTCCGAACGCATATGCTGTATTAATTTTTGCTTGGAGTTCTGGGGACCAAAAATCCCGAGGGATCGATACAAGAGTGATTTTTTTGAGCTTCGGATCGATACTTGCAAATATAATTGTATCAGTAAGATTGGGGCCATCATGTTGTCCCCCTCCAATTCCTAAAAGAAGAATATTGACCTTCTCATCTTGTTTTTTGAGTTCAATATTTTTGTTAAAAATTGTCTCCGTAGCAACAGACCCAAATCGAAATACAATAGCAAGTACTGCAAAAATCAAACAAATACCTACGACAAGTACTCCGATGAGGATACTTTTCTTAAAAAGATTTTTTCGTTTTGTATCAACACGCAACCGTCGAGATTGAGGATTCTTTTTTTCCATAAATTACATTGCTTGGATAAGCCTACTGAATGATTGAGGATCGAGACTTGCCGTACCGACAAGAACCCCACTAAGTGTATGAGATGACATAAATGAAAAAACATTATCTTCTGTCACACTGCCACCATATAACACCATGAGATTTTGATTGTCTTGTTTTAACTTCTGTGCTATATTTTCAGCGTTTTCTGGTGTATCAGGATTCCCTGTCCCAATTGCAAAGATTGGCTCATATGCAATGATACGCAGATCTGAATGGATAGGAGTGCTGAGATTTTGTATACAAAAGACTGGCTCTATCTCATACTGTTTAGCCAATTTTATTTTTTTTTCTAGTAGATCATTTGCTTCTGCAAAAGAGTTTCTTCGTTCAGAATGCCCAATAATTGCGTAGTGAACATATTCTTTTAGTAAACGTGGTGACTCTTCCCCAGTATAGGCTCCTTCATCAAATGCAGGGAAATCCTGTGACCCAAGTTTTATCGGCAGCTGCAACCGATCAATCTCAGCTTTGACAATTGGTAAAAGTGCAAACGACGGACAGAGTATTACCTCATTATTTTCTCTATCCCACGTGCTATGTGCCACGTGCGAAAGCCAGTCTCTGGCTTCAGATGTCGTTTTATGTTCCTTCCAGTTTGCGACAACGAGTTTTTTCATGGATCTGATTTTTACATTATACGGTACTACTTCATATCTCTACAATATTGACATTATTGAAATAGTGATGCAGCCTTGTTATACTACTATAGTGCCTAATCAATTCACAAACCCCTGGACTAACACTGAAATCGCATTCTTAAGAACAAATATTAAAATATTAACGTATAAGCAGATGGAGAAAAGCCTTAATCGTTCTCCAGCATCGATTCAGTCTAAAATCCGATACCTCCCCTTTCAACAAAAAATTAAAAAGCACTCTGTTAACTCTAATTTCTTTAAAATTTGGTCTCCTGAGATGTCATATGCTGTGGGCTTTATTGCTGCAGATGGAAACATTTGCCATAGCGGTAGAGGTCATGTCCTCCACATTGCCTGTGATGATAAAGATATCATAGAAAAATTAAAATTAGCCCTCCAGTATGAGGGACCTATGTATGAAAAAAATAGAAAGAATGGTAAAATATCATATAGCCTACGAATTTGTGATTTGGAGATATTTCAAGATTTAATAAAGTTAAATATAACAGAGAGAAAAAGTCTAACACTTCTTCCTCCACAAATTCCTGCAAATTTCACGAGAGATTATATTCGAGGATATTTCGATGGTGACGGGTCTGTTTCAATTGGAAACATAAAATATCCTAAGAAACTAGTAGTGAATTTTTACTCTGCGAGCAAACACATGGCTGAGTATTTACATACAATAATCAGATCGGTATGTTCAGATTCATATAACGGCAAAATTTACCTTAGACTTGCACATCAAAAAACGCCTTACTATGCTATTCGTCTAGGACATAACGCTGCAAAAAGACTGTTCTTTTATATGTATAAAGATGCGAGTCTGTACTTAAATAGAAAATATTATACGTTTTTACAAGGAGTGTAATTTTATGTCGATTGATTTATCAATTCTTAACAAGAATCAAAAAGAGGCAGTAATCTATACAGAAGGACCATGTATAATTCTTGCAGGTGCAGGCTCAGGAAAGACACGGGTACTAACCTATCGCACTGCATATTTAATTGATAAAGGTATCCAACCGGAAAATATTCTTCTAACAACCTTTACCAATAAAGCAGCCAAAGAAATGCAGGAAAGAATTCACATCTTACTTAATGGCAGGCATTCCAAACCGCTGGTCACTACCTTCCATTCCCTTTGTGCCAAAATCCTTCGGATTGATAGCAAATACATTGGTCTATCATCAAAATTTGTGATTTACGATGATACTGATCAAATCGATGTCATCAAAGAAGCGATGCTCAGACTCCGCCTCTCAGTCAAAGACTTCAAACCATATTCAGTTCTCGCGACGATCTCCGGAGCCAAAAATGAAATGCTTACTCCACCAGAGTATTTACAATACGCCAGAGGATTTTTCCAAGAAACTGTGGCAAAAATTTACCCTATGTACCAACAAATTCTCAAAGAAAATGATGCCGTCGATTTTGATGATTTGATTTTAAAAACAATAAAACTTCTTGATGAGAACAAACCTATTCTTAATAAATACCAAAACTTGTTTCAATACATTCTTGTTGATGAATACCAAGATACAAATAGAGCACAATACAAACTCACAAAACTTTTAAGCGGACAGTATAAAAACATTTGTGTTGTTGGAGACTTTTCACAGAGTATCTACAGTTGGCGTGGCGCTGATTTCACAAATCTTTCAAAATTCCAGGCAGATTTTCCAAATGCAAAAACATTTTCTCTTTCTCAAAATTACCGTTCAACTCAAACAATTCTTGATGGAGCATCAAAAGTTATTTCAAACAATACAACCCATCCTGTTCTCACGCTCTGGACAGAAAATGGAACGGGAGAAAACATTGAGATATATGAAGCAACAAACGAACAAAACGAAGCAGATTTTATTATTCAAACCATTCTCACGCTTCAACCAGAAACACTTAACCATGTCGCTGTACTCTATCGAACCAATGCTCAATCTCGTATCATTGAGGAAGCCTTTCTTCACCATGCGATTCCATACATGCTTATTGGAGGTACTCGTTTTTACGAACGAAAAGAAATAAAAGACGTCCTCTCGATGCTTCGGATTGTGGCAAACAATACAGAATCTGTAGCACTCAAACGCATGGAAAAAATAGGGAAAACAAGGCTCAAAAAACTACTTGGATATCTATTTGAGAATCTTTCACTCTCTGAAGAACAAACAATCGATATTCTCGACAAAGTTGTCAAAGTCACAGACTATCTCAGTATGTATGACAAAGATGACGAGGAAGACCGAATGAAGCTTGAAAACATCAAAGAACTTCGCTCTGTTGCGCTTGAGTATCCAAACCTCACAGAATTTTTAGAGAACGTGGCACTTGTAGAACAAGAATATGTATCAGATCGAAATGCCACGGGTGATCAAAAAAATGCAATAACGCTTATGACGCTACATGCTGCCAAAGGACTTGAGTTTAAAATCGTCTTTATGATCGGCATGGAGGAGGGCCTGTTCCCTCACTCGCGTTCTCTTATGGACAAAGCTCAGCTTGAAGAAGAACGAAGGCTTTGTTATGTTGGGATGACAAGAGCCCAAGAAAGACTCTACCTTATATATGCAAGACGAAGAATCTTTTTTGGTCAACGTACCCAAAACATTGTCTCACGTTTTATAGGCGAACTTCCCAAAGAAGGAGTATCAAGCAATATCAATAGTTTCAAAATTGGAGACTCAGACGATAGAAGTTCTTCTGATTGGTTCTAATCGTTCCTCTTTGTTACAATACATTCATGCCATCTCTACCAATATTAACTGAGAGAGAAGACGAATATAATACAGTCGTTTCGCACCCGCTGCAATCATACGAATGGGGAGAGTTTCGGGAGAAAACAGGAGTAAAAGTCATAAGGCGCGGCTTTGAAGAAGGTGGCAAACTTGTCGAAGGGTTTCAGCTCACAATTCACAAAATTCCTCATACATCATTTTCCATCGGATACCTTCCAAAAGGCAATATGCCGACAAAGAAAATAATTGAAGAATTACGAAAGATAGGAAAAGAAGAAAACTGTATTTTTATTCAGTTGGAACCCAACATTGTTAAATCACAAATCTCAAACCACAAATCACAAATAAATTCCAAAAACCAAAATATTTCGAATTTGGATACTTTGAATTTATTTGATGCTTGGAATTTGCAATTTGGAACTTCCAAACTTGTTCCATCAGCGCATCCCATTTTTACAAAATACACATTTGTATTAGATCTGACAAAGTCAGAAGAAGAGCTTCTTAAAAACATGCATTCAAAAACCAGATACAACATCCGGGTCGCTGAAAAAAAAGGAGTATCTGTAAAGGAAGATGACACAGACCAAGCATTTAAAATGTATCTTCTGTTAACTCAAGAAACAACAACTCGTCAAAAATTTTACGCCCACACTCAAACATATCATAAGCTTATGTGGCAGACACTCAAGCCTATTGTCATTGCGAACGAAGTGAAGCAATCTCATACTGACAAGATTGCCACGTCGCATTCGGCTCCTCGCAATGACAAATTAGTAGCTCATCTTTTAACTGCCACGTACCAAAATAAAATCCTCACCACCTGGATTGTCTTTGTCTTCCATGACACACTTTACTACCCATACGGCGCGTCAAGTAGTGAACATAGAGAAGTCATGGCAAACAATCTTATGATGTGGGAGGCGATCAAGTTTGGAAAAAAACTCGGCCTGAATAAATTTGATATGTGGGGAGCACTTTCCAAAAACCCTATTCCTAATGATCCATGGTTTGGTTTCCATCGTTTTAAATCAGGATACGGAGCAACACATACAGAATTTGTTGGAAGTTACGACTTGGTAATTAGTCCAGCACTATATAAGCTGTATAAAGTCGCAGACAAACTCCGCTGGCTCTACTTACGATTAAAAAAATAGAAAATATTAAAAATGAAAGATCAAAGATCCAAATAAAAAATCAAATATTTGTTTACTTTGTATTTTTGCTTTTTTGCTATTTGATATGTAATATTGTCTCTCATGAAACGTTATCTGCCCTTTCTGGTTCTCGCCCTTATTTTTCTATTTATAAAGATCGGTGGGATCGGAGTACGTCTTTCAGATAGTAATATTTATTTTTATACCGCATACCAACTGTTACACGGACATATTCTTTATAAAGATATTTTCTTCACAAACTTTCCCCTTATTCCCTATATCTCTGCGTTGTATTTTCTTATTCTTGGAGGAAATCTTTCTCTCTACACCTTCACAGCGACAATTGAAGTAATCATTGTTTCAGGTATTATCTATCACCTGGTTTTGAAAAAGAACGTTGGAATCCTTGTAGCAACTCTCGCAAGTAGTGTTTACCTCTTTTCTTTTATCGTACTTGTGACATCTGACCATCAATCTGGAGTGTTTTTGGCGTCAGTTTTTGCAGTCATTAGCTATGCCTTTTTTGAGACAAAACAGTTTGGAAGAAGCGGTATATTCATTGCCTTGTCATTGATGACAAAAGCCTATTTTCTTCCAATCTTTCTTGCACTCCTTATTGCTATTTTTTTCATACGAAGAACTAAGTCAATACCTTTTGTTCTTGCGTGCGGTTTAACCGGAATACTTATAGTCCTTCCTTCACTTGTGTTTGCACGAGAGGAGATCTTCAACAACATTATCGAGTACTCTCTTGCAAGATCTCAAGGGATCTCAAAGCTGAATATACTCCGATTTTTTGCTATTCACGATATCCTCCTTGTCATCCTCTTTTTCTATTCACTTGTTCGGATCAAGAAAAATCTATTTATGGGAGTTTTGTCTCTTACTTCACTTCTTTTTATCATCCTTTATAAGGATATTTACTACCTCTATCTCAACTTTCTCATTCCTTTCCTCGCGCTCACATTCTCTGATGTGTATGTCTCAATTCAAAAACGCTTCAAGCCTCAGCGTCTTATCATCCCGACCATTCTTTTTATTATATTTACAATCAATACTGTTATGTACCTCTCCTCGTATCAAAACCTTCAAAAACTTTCTGATATTGATACGATCGCTATGTTTTTAAAACATCAACCAAATACGGTGTTATATGGCACAAATGATATAACACCTGCGCTCGCATACTTATCAGACAAACAGCTTCTGAATGGAATAATTGATACAAACGAAAACATATTCCGCAAAGGGTTTCTTAATGCCTCGCTTTTGACAAAAGATGCAATAAAACAGGAAGCAATCATTGTCTCCCATGGTGCATATTACCCACAGTTTAACGTCGAAGATCCACTCATGGGTGGTATATTTGATAGGGAGCAAATTACAAAGTCATGCGAGATAATTGCCAGCTATCCAATTACAACTGAAGGAATAGAAAATCGTCTCAATTTCCTCTCCTGTCGTGTGTCATTGGACGAATGACTGAGGAATTTTATATAAATATAACTGGTGTAGTTTATCTTGTTTTACAAGTGGAAGATATGGAATTTGATATCTATAACTTACCACTCGTGTACCTGGTTTAAGTTCTTTTGAAAACTTGAATTTTAGCCGAAGCAATGCTTTAGGAACCAAATAAACAAATACGACAGATGCATTCTGAAGATTAACATCAAAAAAGTTTTTTTTCATAATAGCAATATCTTTTTCTGTTCTACCTACTCTCACTAAGATTTTTGAAATAAAAACCCGTATGGGATCTATTTCAATACCCATACATTTTGCTCCGAATTCTTCAGATGCTGTAATAAGTGCTGTTGCATCACCTGATCCAAGCTCATAGAGCGTATCTTTTTTCCCAACGTTTGCAAGCTTACACATAGCCCGAGCAATTCTTCGGTTCGTTCGCCACCACGGCGCCCAAGGGCTATCCGGGGGCCAAAGCATAGATAAAACAATAAGGAGAAATACGATACAAAGTATGAAAATACTATTTAGCAGCATACACTTCTTTCAAATGTAAATTGATAAGATCTACGAGAAAAATGAAGACAAAAAGAAGCCGGATGTTTCATCCGGTCAATAGATAAAGGATCCTCGTCTGGTACGATATCTGGTATCACAACAGCATTTATTGTATCGTCTCTATGAATAGAATGCAAATTCATGAGAGCTTATAGATCATTTTCCCTATAATAAATCGCCTAAGCACCCATCCAAAGTGTCTACTGTCATGCGAGTCAGAAGGATTATCTCCTTTGACATACAGCCTATCTCCATCGATTTGTTCTATTCTTTTCAACATTCTTTTTTTAGAATGTGGATCTGAAAGTAGTACAATTTCATTAAGACGCGGACTTTTAAAAAGATATGGGATGGATGAAACGAGAATTTCATCCCCGGGCAGCAGGGATGGAACCATGCTGTGACCTGATACTTCAAATCGTGACAAGAGAAGCATTATTTTGAATACACTACCATGTCAAGCCCCGTAGGGTAAAGTGACGGTACTCGAATAGGCGTAACACCTTTTGTTTTTAGAAATATTTCTGAGAACTCCTGAACTTTTTCAAGAAGTTCGTTTGCTGTTTCTATATCAATTTCCTGTCTTGCTTTTGAAGCAAGCTTCATGATTGAAAATACCAACTCATGAAGATGTGGATATTCTTTTATGTGTTCTTCTTTGAAATAATCTCCCCAGATAACACGTATTTCATGTTTGAGAATCTCTGCGTGCTCCTCTTTAACCTTGGTGAATCGAGAAATGTCATGAATAATTTCTTTTCTCTCTTGGAAGGGTGGATTTCCCCCGCTTGCTTTACGATCAAGTATCAAATTTGTCATACGTAATACTGTATGGCCAGCTACCTGTGCGTAATATGGATCATAAATTCCACAGGGAATATCGCAGTGGGCATAGGCTATATGATGTGGGAGAAGCGTGAAGAGTTTCTTAAAAAGTCCTACCATAAACCATATTAACCATACTGTAAGATGAGCTATTAGTCAATGCCCTATAAATGTTTATTACTACTTTCTTACGAAAGTTATGAACACTTTTATGCAGCTAATTGAACTTTTCTCCTCCCACACCCTCTATCAGGATATTCTCTTTGAATAAATTGACTGATGTTTCTTAAATCCTCAAGAAACGCTTTTACTTGAGGCTCGTCTGTATTTGTAAGATCAACACAGTTCTCAAATGCTACCTCATACAAGCTCCAATCCTGAAGTTGTGGATACATTTCCAGAATATCAGCACCCCACATATTGCTTGGGATAAAAATTGGTACGGGAGAGTAGTAAATGTCTTGTTTCTTATCTCTGGCATCATCGGTAAAAATATCAACTAATTTATTAAACGATCTTTTCAATGGATTGTTAAAGGGCCTTCCATGTATTCTTGTATAATCCGTCTCAGAATCGGCAAAATTGTTATTTTGCGTCGCTGTATACAAAACAGGCTGGTCATCAATCTCTTCACCGTTAAATTGAGATCTCCCGTGATTCTTTGTCTGATACATCCTCCTGTTATATAATAGTTCTCCTCTTGTTGTATACAATTGCTGGATAAGCCACTCTATATCAACTGTTCTCCTATATGCATCCATTAATCCAGGCGGCAAAGTCCCACCGTTTTCTGATGAAAAAATAATAAATTTAATAACTTGATACATATCTCCCTTTTTTAGGATTTTAGCAAATGTAACAAGTGGCATATCATCCATGACATTTGAAGGGTCTTTCAATTTCAGAACAGGAGTATTTTCCATAAATTTCGTAAGCAAAGCATCTTTACCTGGTGCAGATATGAAAACCTGTAACGGCTCTTCAAGCGAAAATGTTGACGACCCATCTTGGGTAATTATAATCTGATGGGATCCCGCCTCATGTTTGCCAATATTAACACCTGTAAAAAGTGTTTTTTGATCTTCTCTTCCGTGTAATACAGAAGCAAGATAAGGCCTTTCGTGTTCATTCCGGATAATAAGAGGTTGAGCAAATACAGGATCTGACGTTCCTGCTTTGATCGTAACAAATACCATAGACCCTTCTCCTTTCAGATCAAAGGTAATCGTTTTTGGATGAGTTAGATCAGTAATTGAATCTACCGCCACAATACCCCCAACTTCGTTGTAGCTCTGAACAAGCTCATT
>Ga0066639_10002839_pt1 | contig 15053 bp, 13 predicted proteins | sample CryGeyCG2114_010_2_FD_59504 | JGI IMG/M metagenome (GOLD analysis project Ga0066639, IMG submission 59504) | Groundwater microbial communities from aquifer - Crystal Geyser CG10_big_fil_rev_8/21/14_0.10 | ecosystem: Environmental > Aquatic > Deep subsurface > Groundwater | place: USA: Utah...
CATAGTGATAGTAATTTTGATTCAAGAATCATAACTGGCAGCCTCCTTCTACTTTAGAATCTGTCCAAAGCGTAAAATCATTTGCAATTTTTCCGACATAAGCCGATGCTTGGGAGTTTTTGATTTTGCTCTTCCAATAATGACTGAGGAGTTGCTTTACCCTTGTGAAGCCTTCTTCTATGTCAATAGTTTCCTTCCAGGTCATAAACTGATAAGTCACTCGCCCCATGTCGCCGAATCCGCCATTGTACGCGTAAAGAGTCGCGAGATGAATGTACTCATTTTTAATTAAATCTTTAACTTCTTCTCGCGTCGCCTCTTTGGCGAAATTCGGATTCTGAGTTAAGATTCGAGCGGTAAGGCTTGTTGGATATTCGGTAGCCCAATTTTGCATCCAATCTTTAGGCCATAAGTCCGCCCATCGGTCAAAACGTTGATCTGCAAATTTGCTAAATTTAGTTAAGTCTTTTTCCATTTCGCCGGCGATGTATTGATAGTAGATCGCTCCATATAATATTGCGTAGGCGGGTTGAGTGCGATTCGCAAACGATATCACTTCGCATCTTTCCGCTCTGGTATGTGCGAGCGGATTTGTGTTGATTAGTTCGTAGAGTTCAATACAGCGGTTTACCTCGTTTCCTGAAATAGCGCCGGTCATGGCATGATTGGAGAGATACGTAACCCGTTGATCAATTATTTTTCTAATTACGGCGTTGTTATTTACGTCGTCAATTGCGGGACCAATAATTTGTGGAACTGAAACAGCATGTCCTGAGCTGACCAAGTTTTCGTAAAACCCAGACTCATGGTTAAACATCGGAAACAAGTCTCCACGTGGCACTCCCGTACACAGCGATACTAAATTAAATGCCTGAGTTAAGTGTCCGATTCGAATCTTGCTGCTACATGATGGTCTGATATTTTTTGATGGAAGCCAAGAATCTGTAGGTTTTTTACAAGCGGCGAACCGGCCACTTCCTCGGGGATAATTGTTTCTGGAAGCAAGTATGCATTCGGCTGCCTTTGGGCTTTTTGTAATTTCTATTTCAGCTTCGATAGTCGTAATGGAATTGGTATCAAAATAGTTTCCATCCTCACAATCCTCAAAGTCGAACTTTGAAAAATCGGCTTCGGTTTCTGTTTCGTAAATTGGTCGTTCATACGGATTGGGGGAGGCTGCGTTGAGGCCATTCCTATTCGTGTCTGTAATATAGGCCTTTAGGAGGTCTTCATCTTTTTCGCGTTTCCGGTCCAATTCTTCATCAAGTCTTGTGAGCTGTTCGCGAACCTGGTTTTTATCTCCGAATTGGCTAGATCCGAAATTAAGGGTCTGCAGGTCATCGGGCATCTCCGGGCTGCAGGAGACGAAAAAAATTGACACAATTAGCGGCTTAAAGAAGACATTTAAGAGATATTTTTTTGAGTGATTCACTGGGTATTGCCTCCACTGTTGATGCGGAGCAATATAAAATAGAGTCATTATTTAGTCAAGTAATCTAAATTTAAACTGATTGAATTTAGCTTTTTACATACTGAAGGCCAAGTTTCATTACTTCAGAGTCCACGTCGATTTTCCAGATAATCTGAGCGGGTTGTGGAGCCAGTTCTCCCACCTGAACGAGGTAGGTTTCTCCTGCTCTGATGTCTGAGTCAGATAGGGCGACGAGTCCACAGCCTGTATAGCTTTCGTTTTGTACGAGTGCTGAGACATTGGGCTTAAAAACATCTATGGACCGCGAGTCGATTTTAGCGATTGTTCCTGGGTCTGGATTGAAGCGTACGTTTTTTCTTTTCTGAAGTGACATGACTTCAATAGTACCTATTATTTTTATTCCCTCAAAGTATTTTGATTCATTAAATTCGCATATCCTAAACGGCATTAACTCCCTTATTTTCACATTCAAACTGTCAAAACCTTAAACAGGTGAAGGGGTAATGGGCTGTCTTTTGTTAACTAATAATTAAAACTTTATTAGCAAGTTTTTGAAATCATTAAGATCTCACTGTCCATAGATTTGGCACTAAGAATGCAAACTCTTAATTAGATGAAAACAACTTGTAAAAGACAAATTGACGTATTGCTGTGGATATTATGTGTGTGTTTGGCTGAGCCAGCCTTGGCAGATATTGAGACAGCAACACCTGCGCTATCCCAAAACCAAAAAGAATCTGTAGAAGATCATCAGAAAATTTCGCCAAAGCAGGCTTTGGAATTAGCGAATGCTCTTTTTGCCGAGGTTAAAGAATTTGTTGAGAAACGATATGGCCTTGATTTGGCTTTGTATTATGGCGCTGAAATTCAAGGAACGATCAGTAATGGCGGCGATAATAATATTGATGGTCTCAATGGAATATCGCCACTTGGAAGTCGAGCTAACGCCGATGTGATAGTTTGCACTGATTCCGAAATTGGAAATGCCCCAATCAGCGGAACAACCGCCATCTCAATGAGAGATACCAGTACAAAGTTGAGAGAAGCACTAAGCATTGATCCCGAATTTGAAATTCCCGATGATTCAAAATATTTTCTTCGTTTCAATCTTAGTGGATCATTAATGCCGTTGATTGCAAAATCAGACCAGGGCGTTGAGGTGATTTCAGAATTGGGCCTTCAGGAACTTAAAGATTTTGTTGATCCAAAACTTGCGCAAGCGATGTACTTCGCTTCGGCCGCAAAAATTATGTCACCGAGTGTTTCAGTGGTAAATCCACAAGCTGGTGCGTTTTTGAACGCCGCTGGAAAAGTCACTAACGATATATCAAAAGCGATTGAAAAAGCTATCAACTCTCCAGAAGCAAAAGCTTTGGCGGAAAAAGTTGTTAAAGAGCGCCTTGATAATGCCCCGATTACTCAATATGTAACCAAAGCAACGGTTGAGGTGGGTCGAAAAATAGAAACCAAATCGGGAAATCGCGGAGTAATTGTAGCTGAAGCTGGTTTAGATGAAGAAAAATATCAAGATGATATGGAGCGCGACCTGGGTCCCAGCGTAACAACTTACAGAACAGCCTCAAATACCACAGGGATTGTGCGCTTAAAGGGTGCAATGACTTTGGGTTCGAATTCAGCGGTATCCGGTAGCGTGACCGTACTTGATTACACTACTGCATTTGGTGATGACGCGATTGAAGTGGGCTCCACGGCGCTCATGCTGCCAAAAGATGCGGACCGCGCAAACACAATTACTGATTTTGATTCGGTCGTTGTCCGTGGGCAATACGTGAGAAGAGATCCAAAATTTTCGACTAAAGTCGACGCCGCCGCGGGTGTATTGGATGGCGCACCAATGGCTGAGTTACACGTACGCCAAAACTTAGGTGCTAAAAATACAGTATTTTTGGACGGAAACTATGTGGCTGAAAAGAAAGACGAAGTAAGGCCTATTCAGAATTTTAGCTCTAGCGATGGTGAAGATTTAATTGCAATGAGGGCCGGAGTATCTCGCGATCTTGGCAATGGCTGGCGGGGTCGGGTTTTCGCTGAACAAATCAACGGTGGTGAGGATGTGCTTCTTACTGGCGGATACGAGGTGGATCACTATCAAAGAGCTGGTGCTGGAATATCAAAATCAGTTGAAACCAAACAGGCAGATATTACGGCATCTCTCAATGCCGGATATTACCGATACGAGACAGAAAAAGGAAAAACTGGCCTGCTTGGACTACAGAGCTATGGCGGAGAAGAAAAAGAAGGTGCTTTTTTAGAGGGTCGAATTAGCGTTGGTATCGGCGGTAACAATAGAAGAGGTGGAACTGAGTCCTACGAAATCAAACGTTTGACCGATGAATACGTAGCCATGTCGACCAATAATTCTAGAATCGTGCTGGAGCGCAGGGTTAATGCCGGGAAGGAAGATCCCCAGGTTCTTGAAAAATACGATAGCTGGATGGCCGATACTCAGATGAGGCTTGATACTGCTGGAGTCGATATAGATAAACTAATTGACCGAAAGATTGCGGCACAGCAACGAGAAAAAAATCGTCGGAAAAAATAATCGTTTTGCCTAAACCAAGGCTAGCAATAAGCCAGCCTTGGTCGGTAGCTATAATTCTATGACTAGTCTATCCCGCAGACTGTTGAAACCATATAGGTAGAGATTTCATAAACGTTTGCGTTTGCGCCTGGTCGACGGTCTTCAAAATAGCCATGTCCGTTTTCAGCGACAGACCTTGGAATTCGAATCGACGCTCCACGATTTGCAACACCGTATTTGAATTCACTGATGTGACAGGTCTCGTGTAATCCAGTCAATCGATCTTCATTGCCATAGCCGTAAACCTTAATGTGCTCCCGGTGTTTTGCCGACAGCCGCTCGATTGCCTTTTCAATTGCAGCAAAGCCACCGCTTGGATTTCTGGTGTCTTTGGTAGAAAAGTTAGTGTGCATTCCAGCCCCGTTCCAATCCCCTTTGACAGGTTTGCAGTCAAATGAAACTCCGACTTCATATTTTTCAGCAATTCGGCAAAGGAAATACCTCGCTACCCAATGCTGATCTGATATCGACAAAGGGTCGAGTACTTCGGTGGTGATTCCACGATATCCCATTTGGAACTCCCACTGTCCGGGCATGACTTCAGCATTAATCCCAAAAATACATAAGCCAGCCTCCAAGCAAGTCATGAGATGCTCTTCAACAATTTCTCGTCCAAAAGCCACCTCAGCTCCAACTCCGCAATAAAATGGCCCCTGTGGTGCCGGATAGCCGCCCTCTGGCCAGCCCAGTGGCATTGGTCCTTGAAAGAAAGTGTATTCTTGCTCAAATCCAATCCAAGGCTCAAATTTTGAGCCTCCGGCTTCCATTACGCGTCTCAAATTAGCCCGCTTGTTTGTTGGGTGTGGGGTTTTGCCGTCACCTTCGAATACTTCGCAAAGGACAACGTAATTGGATGGTCCTCGAACAGGATCTTCGCAGAAGTATACTGGTCGAAGCACGAGGTCGGAATCGTCGCCCACTGCCTGCCACGTGGAAGATCCATCGTATCCCCAGTCGGGAAAAGACTCGATACCCACTTTTTTAGATCGTTCGATCGGTAAAACTCTCGACTTGGACCTGAATTCCTGTGTCGGTTTTCTTCCATCTAACCAGATATACTCAACCGCGCTGAGTTCGTAGTCATTGGATTTCATTGTATTCTTTTCTCCTTGGGGGTTTATGGTTTTGAATCGCAATTCTCCTAGCCCCAAAATACGTGTTTTTGGCCGCATATGTCAATAACTAAGAATCTAAAAACTACTGAAAAATCAGTAGTTTTAGGATTTTGTTTTAGTTTTGCTTGAATTTTTTTTATTGCTCAATAGTCTATAAGCTGGCCCTTTGTCACCGCTGTCACACCCAACCCAGAAGGTAAAATAATCTCAAAAACCATCTTTACCGTGTCGTCGAGGACACAAATTGACCCGCATGGTCAATTTCCGGTAGAATCAATGAAATACCACCACTATTTGGAGGCACGTCTGCGAATGAAACTGAGTATGCAACATAGAATTAAATTTACTAAATCGGCGTTAGGACTCTTGGTACTCCTTTCGCTGGGCGGCTGTATTGGCAGCGATTCATCGACCTCGGTTGGCTCGAATTCGAACCCATCTGGTGGCGATGGCGGTGTGGACGAGCCTGCCCCAGTTAAAGGAGAAGTCCTTACCCTTCAGACTGGAAAAACTTTTTCCGATGCGTGGAACTTTGGAGTTCACGGTGGTGGAAATGTTGGAATTGGCGCACAGGCGGCTTGGAATTTTCACTCTCTTTCGGAATGCGAAGGAGTCACTGTAGCCATCATCGATACCGGCACAAATGATCAGCACCCTCAGTTAGGCGCGCAGCTTTGGGAAAATCCTGACGAAATTGACGGTGATGGTATCGATAACGACGGGAACGGATTAATCGATGACTTTAATGGCTGGAATTTCATTGGGAGCTCAGAATCAAATTTATTGCGAGACGATAATGGCCACGGAACTCACGTTGCCGGCGTCGTCGCAGCTACTGGAGTTCATGGAACCGACCTGACTGGGATCTGTGCAAAAGTTAAGATCATGACCGTCAAGGCGCTGAACGGCGATGGATTGGGCAGTGCAAGCGACGTCATTCAAGCCCTAACTTATGCAGTCAATGAAGGGGCTGACATTATTAATTTGTCATTGGCTTTCGACGGTCACATAGATGATCTTTACAATTTGATTAAAGATCATCCCAAAGTTCTTTTCGTAGCAGCTGCCGGAAACAACGGTAAGGTTCTCGGAGCACATAACCCAGAAGATGCTGGTTTTACGGCAGATCTACAGAAAAAATACGTTTATCCGGCTTCTTATTCCCATTTACCAAATCTAATATCAGTGGCGTCAATCAATCAAAACGCAGCACTGTCTGGATTTTCCAATCTTGGGTCAGCTGTTCACATCACGGCACCGGGAGATCCAATTTTAAGCACTGGTTGTGAGAGTGAGTCGTCTAGCGTATGCGGATATTACAGCATGCGCGGAACATCAATGGCAACTCCGCATGTTGCTGGCTCGGCAGCAATGTTTATTGGTCGATTTCATCCTGACCTAACTAATGACAGCAATATGATTTCAGATACAGATGCGGGTATCGAGGTTAAAAATGCGCTGCTCAATACAGGGACACCATACACTTTTTCTAGTCCACTGGATGGCTCGAATCAAACAGGTTCAATTTTAAATATTTCGAATATTTTAGATGCAGACAACTTGAGTACTAATATTTTGGATCCGAATTAATCACACCGTCCTAATGGGGGAAGCTTGAAAATACTTTTAAATCCGAAAAACTTTTTGACTCTCATCGTATTTGGCGGTTTGGCATACTATGCTTATGAGCAAGCCCATCGAAATGACAAAGGGTCAGACGTTGAAATTGGGCGAAACCTCGCTGCTGATACGCCACCAGTCTCGGAAAATACTAAGGCAGCCAAAACAACTGAGATTGGTAATGTGAAGGCATCGGTTTCCAGCAGCAACGCTGCTGTATCTGCTCCATCGTCTAGCCCATCTGAGAGGGTTACTCAGCTGAAACTTTTGATAGAAAAAAAGGGAGCTGTTCCGGGCTTGGTCCTTTCTCCGTCAGTGCAGGCTCAATACTTGGGAGAACGAAGTTTTCATAACCCAAGAAAGATTCTCGAGGCAAAAAAGATTATTGAATCTAGTACAATCAAACGAGGTGAAGACGGATCGAGCGATCGAATCAATGTAGTCACTGATTCGAAATCTGGAAAATATTATAAGATTACTGAAAAAACATTTTCAAATGGTTCGAAGAAAAAATACTATGCAGTAGCTGATCAGCTAATTGTGAATCTTCGAAGCACGAGCGTATCAAGCAGTTTCTATTCCGCCCTTGAAGAGATTCAGGCAGAAATCGTAGAGGGTAGCCCTGAAAAAGGCCGAGTGACCTTGCAGTTACCGGACCCGTCAATCGAAACCTATGAAAACGCTAAACGAGTACTAGAAGATTTACTTAGCGAAGACGCTGATATTTCGCCTAACCAGTTGGCATTTCTCAACTAAGTTGGCTGATATGTCTAAGAGTTTTACAGTCACTAAAAGTTAGACGCATATTGAATCAAGCCAGTACTCTACTTGGGTATTAAATCCGTAATATCAAGACCTTAGTGCTGCCTCAGCGGCACGCCCCTTGCAGTTGTATATGCTGTCGGGGGATTCATGGATCAAATTGAAAAAGCAGGAGCCGCATTTTTTTTAATAATGCTCGCATTAGGTTTTTCAAATTTATTATTTTTCGGAGACATCGAAGATCGTCGCGTTGTTGAAATCGCAGACGATCCTTCTATTTCGTTAAGAAACACTCCACAATCAATTCCCGCAAATACTCGAGTAACTATCGGGAGCTTAGAGGGCGAAATCACTGAGCCCGTAAATCTTAATTCACCAATAAATGAATCAGATTCAACGGTCAATCTTGCCGAAATTACTGTTAAACTTGGGGAGCCGGCCGAAGAGCCTGTGCAAATCGAAAGTGACAATACCGGGGAACAGAAAATATATTTTCCGGCCAAGGATGAATTAAAGAATCTACTTTCTCAAAGCAATGACGATTGGCTCGGAGAAGAGTTTTTGAATGATCTATTATCCAAAGAAGGCAATCCTGAAAGTCGATTTTTCGTTGAGCCGTCGACAATACGAATAATTAAAGAAGGGGGCTCGGGCGTGAGTCAAATTGCGGTTCGGGAATTATTTCTTGCTCGAAGGAATGCAATATTTGCTGGTGGACAACCTCAGCAGATTGAACCTCTACTATTTCTCATGTTCAAGCCAAAAACGGACAGCGTTGCTATTCGGAATGAATTAAAAAAGGTATTTTCAAAAAATGAAGACCTACAATCGCCTGAATTTCAAACCGTTGCAGATAGTTTTGAAAACGTCGCAGCTATCATTCAGGAAGACAATCCAGATTCGGTTACGGCGACTAATCTGCAACCCATCGATGATTCCAGCACCGTTGATATTGTAGTTCAATCAATGGAAATAGGACTACCGTCCTCGATAGAGAAATTACGGTCTGCGCCAAAGATATACTGTAGACCCAAGGTTACTATTGATGAATCGTCCTATTCTGATCGAATTGTGATAAATTTTGTTAAGTCAGAAGATGGCCCAAATCGTTCTATGAATGCAATGGCCGGGTCATTTCTAGGAGAAATCGGTTCTTGTCTTGCCGAAGAAGGTGATTTTTGTGAAATTTTGGTTCCCTCTGAAATTCCAGATTACTCTAGTATATCGGTTATTTACGGCCATGCGATAGACGATACGATTAAACTGCCGGGGTCCCCTGGCTTTGAGGTCGTAGTTGATCTCTGCGCCGAAGTTCGATAACCCTGATGGGTGAGTGACCAATTTTCCTTATTTCCGAAATCAAAATTGAATTCGACGCCAGTATATGAATCTAGCCCGCTCTCGCACAAGTCTCGGCCTCGTTCGCTCGACGATTACAAGGGGCAAGAACACATAATCGGTGAAGATTCTTCTTTAAGGAAATCGATTGAATTAGATCAAGTGTCGTCGATGGTTTTTTGGGGTCCACCCGGCTCGGGCAAAACGACCTTAGCGGAATTAGTTTCAAATTTAACCCGATGTCGATTTCGCCGAATCAGCGCGGTGCAGGCGGGTGTTAAACAAATTCGAGAAGAAGCGGAATCAGCAATACTAGAATTGAGCATGCGAGATCGGCGAACAATAATTTTTATTGATGAAATTCATCGTTTTAACAAATCTCAACAGGATGCACTCTTGCCGTTCGTCGAAGACGGAGCGCTGATACTTATTGGTGCGACCACTGAAAATCCATCATTTGAAATCAATGCGGCATTATTGTCGCGAGTTAAAGTTTACCACCTTGAACCGCTTCGTATTGAAGATTTAGTCAGTGTTTTATCTAGGGCTCAGACGATATCTTCCGAGCCGTACCGGCTTGATTTGGATGCCCTTTCGTTGTTGGGCGAATCAGCCGGGGGTGATGCTAGAACCGCAATCAATAGACTCGAGGCAGTGATGCTCCATTTTCGAGCCGCTGGCCGAAGTCTTGAAAATTTTAGAGTTTCAAAAGAAGAAACATTAGCTGCGCTCAAGTCTCTTTCAATTCATTCTTCCATTCGATACGACAAAAGCGGTGAGGAACACTATGACGTAATTTCAGCGTTCATTAAGAGTATCCGCGACAGCGACCCCGACGGCGGGCTTTATTACTTAGCTCGAATGCTAGAGGGCGGCGAAGACCCTAAGTTTATTTGCAGACGCCTCATTGTTCTAGCATCGGAAGACATTGGAAATGCTGACCCCAGGGCACTTCAAATTGCGGTTGCGGTGAAAGAAGCGGTCCATTTTATTGGTATGCCCGAAGCTAGGATCAATCTCGCCCAAGCGGTCACTTATCTGGCCTGTGCTCCCAAAAGCAATGCCTCCTATGTCGGCGTAGAGAGGGCTCTTGCGGAGGTGCGACGATCAGGCCCCCTATCAGTTCCAAAACACCTTAGAAATGCAGTGACGGGCCTTATGCGAAAAGAGGGATATGGTAAAGGATACCAATATGCCCATGATTCCAAATCCGGGTATATTTCCCAAGCCCACCTTCCTGACAAAATTTCTGGGCAGCGCTTCTATGAGCCCAAATCAATTGGTTATGAGGGTGTCTTTAAGGAGAGACTAGATCAGCGACAACCTCGCTAGAGATGAGAGTCGTCTCGTCGTTGCTGATCAGTTGAACCGCATTGCGTACAAAATTTCCATCGTAGAATTGAGCCAATACAATCGATCGAGTAGGCACATCGACCATGATCTCGATCCCTTTTCCTGTTAACTCATGTATGGTTCCAATTCGTATCGTCATAGTGATTTCTATATATTTCACTATTGATGCCAGTAATATTCCTTTAATATCAAATAGTTATATTGATATCGATGCCCCGGCCCCGTGTCTTAGCCGACACAGTGAGGTAGTTTAGCGTCAATGAAATACCAGAGGACACTTTTAGTGAAACCGATAAAATTGAGTTATGAGGAAAGAGTTTTTTATTGTTTCGCTATTCGTTTTTCTAGGTATAGCGGCATTGGGTCAGGCCACGGAGGGTTTTTACTGGCTTTTGCTAATTGCAGTTCCGTTGTTTCTGCTGGGCCTACATGACATCTTCCAAACCCGACAAACTATTAAACGCAATTTTCCCGTTATTGGAAATTTTCGCTACCTACTTGAAGCGATACGTCCAGAGATTCAGCAGTATTTTGTAGAATCGAATGAAGACGGGATGCCATTTAGTCGCGAAAAGCGATCAGTGGTTTATCAGCGATCTAAGAAAGTCACCGATACCATTGCGTTTGGTACACAGAATGATCTTTATCGACAGGGTCACCAGTGGATCAATCACTCCATTAACGCCAGACATCCAATTCGTGAGGAACCTCGAGTGGTGATCGGTGAAACCCGTTGCTCGAAACCTTACTCGTCATCGCGGTTAAATATTTCCGCAATGAGCTTTGGCGCCCTTAGCGCGAATGCCATCATGGCCCTTAACCGTGGAGCGAAACTTGGGGGTTTTGCCCACAATACAGGTGAGGGTGGGGTAAGTCCGCATCACCTCAAATACGGAGGCGATCTCATTTGGCAAATTGGAACTGGATATTTTGGCTGCCGTACCGACGATGGAAAATTTGACGAAGAAAAATTTGCCAAAACCGCCCAAGGCGAATCAATCAAAATGATCGAAATTAAAATTTCACAAGGTGCAAAACCCGGACACGGCGGTGTACTCCCCGGAAGCAAAGTAACTAGAGAAATTGCGGACATTCGTGGCGTTATTCCGGGTCGAACAGTTATATCGCCCCCGGCTCATTCTGCATTTAAAACTCCAAAACAATTACTTTCTTTTATTATCAAACTGCGAAAATTGTCTGGTGGAAAACCAGTCGGGATTAAACTTTGTATTGGGCGGAAAAAAGAATTTTTCGCCTTTTGTAAGGCCATAGTAGAAACAAATGAGTATCCAGACTTTATTTCGATCGATGGCGCCGAAGGGGGCACTGGTGCAGCTCCATTGGAGTTTGCCAATTCAATTGGGACACCGTTAGATGACGGCTTATCGTTTGCAAACAACGCAATTAGGGGAATTGGATTTAGAGATCAAATTACGATCATCGCTTCTGGAAAAGTAATTACCGGATTTAATATTGCAGCAAAAATTGCACTGGGCGCTGATATTTGTCAATCGGCACGAGGGATGATGTTTTCGCTCGGTTGCATTCAAGCACTAAGATGTAATCACAACAATTGCCCTGCTGGTATCGCCACCCAAGATAAAGCGCTCGAAAAAGGACTCGTCGTTGAAGATAAATTTCGAAGGGTATCTAACTTTCATGGTCAAACGATCAAGAGCTTCCTGGAAGTGATTGCGGCCGCAGGCCTGCAGCACCCGAAGGAACTTGAGCCGTATCACCTCTACGAGCGAATATCGCCGTCCGAGTCAAAACATTTCGGTGAAATCTATCCGTTTGTTCGTGACGGGGCGTTTCTAGAAAATGAAATACCGGAGAGCTATCAGATGGCCTGGGAGCTCGCTACTTCCGAGGTTTTCTAATTACGCGAATAGTCATTCGCTTGTTTAACGCCATAAATCGCTCATTTCGATTTAAAAACACTCCCGGAGATGGCATAAAATTCAGGTGAAACAACAAACCGTATCAATCATTATTCCCACGTTAAATGAAGCTGGAAACCTAGAGCGAGTCATAAATGACGTCAAACCATTTGCTGACGAACTCATTGTAATCGATGGGCACTCAACTGATAATACTGCTGAGATTGCAAAAAAACATGGCGTTCTTTTTTATCTCGACGAGCGAAAAGGAAAGGGTGCGGCTTTAAGGCTTGCTGCTCAAAAGGCGACGAAAGATATATTGTTATTTATCGACGCCGATTGGTCTCATAACCCAGCAGACATACCACGCCTGCTTCAGCCGATAAAAGATGGAAACGCGGATCATGTTTCTGGTTCGCGAATGCTAGGCGGAAGCGACGAGCTTTTCTCGTCAATTCGAGAAGTCATTCGGCTTTTAGGCAGTGAAATCATTACGCTCACAATTAATAACCGATTCGGCGTGCGACTAACTGATTCCCAAAATGGGTTTAGGTCTATAAGGCGCGAAGTATTTCTAAATTTGGATTTAACAGAAGACATTACGACTATTGAACAAGAAATGGTTATTAAAACCCTCAGGAACGGATATCGTCTTGTCGAGGTACCAACCCACGAATACAGACGTAACTATGGCGATTCTAAAATAAATGTTCTGAAGGTGGGGCCTCGGTATGTTTATTGTTTGGTTAAAAACGTTCTTAAGCCCAATATTCGACCCGTGCCAAAAAATATTGCCGAGATACAAGAGCTCTATCGCGCGTCATGGTGGAATAAGCCCTTGCAGATTGCTGCCGAAGGAAAAACTAAGATAGCTTCCTTAGAGTCAAACACTAATCCAGCCGGTTAGAAATCAGCGAATGTTTAGGCATCCAGCAAATATTGTTTTCCTTTTAATTTGTTTGGGTTTTCTAGGTAAAGAATTTTCACGAGTTCATTCTCTAGGTAGTCATTTTAATCATGCAGATGGCTTTTCTGAGGATCACTCGAAAGAGGGCGCAGAAAATTTTTTTAAACTTGGGTTCGCGTATTCAGGAGGCTTGCAAGTCTGGCCTCGATTTGATCAAGACACCAACGTCCCGATCTTGAAAGAAAAACGGATCTATACCCATTACTATCCTGGACCCGATTACGTAATCGCAATGACATTCGCAGTATTTGGAATAAGTGATTTTACGTTCCAGTGGACTCGGCTGATTCCATTGTTTTTGATATTTTTTTCCATAGTAGCGTTTATTTTAACAATGCAAAATACGTATTTTGATCAATGGCCGTGGTTTAAATCTGCTTTTGCTCCATTATTATTTTGGCCACCCGCTATGCGGTGGTGGAGTATCAGCTTACACGGGCATGGATACGTGACCGCAATATTTTTTACATTGTGTGCAATAACTTGGTACAGCTCATATCGATCTCCTTCTAAATCCGACTCGATATTCCTTTTTGTATTGGCATTTTTATTGGGAATTGTTTCCAATTATATGCTTTTGACGTTTGCTTTTGTAGTTTGTGCCGCCCCATTGGTTAGTGGATTATTGATCGGCACGAAGGATTCTGGAATGAATGGAGTTAAGCTTTCATTTGTCGTTGGACTTGGCTTGGTCGCTGCATTTTTTTTACATCTCGCACAAATTGCATGGGTCGTCGATTCTTGGGCTGTCGCTTGGGATAGTCAACTGAGGATCGCGGGAATTCGTGCAGTGGTCGAGCGTAGCGAGCCGATAACTCGGATTATGCTCATTGGAAGGTATAGTGAGTATTGCGCTCAATTTTGGTGGATTGGATCATTACCTCTTGTTGTCTTAGGGCTCTTTATATGTTCTCTTCAAAAGGTCGGGGCTTATTCGCAGATGCGAATTTATCGAGTGTTAGGGTTATTGGTGGCCTTTTTATCCAGTTATGCCTGGGTAATGGCATTAAAAAATCACTCTATAGATCATCCCCACGTAAATCCTAGAATTTTTATTGTGTTGCATATGGCTTTTTTAGTTTTATGCGCACAGCTTGCTTATGAGCGAATTTTAGATGGGAGAAGGAATTAGATGAAGCATGTAAGATGGTCGATGGTGATTGCGGCTTTGACGCTTGGTTTATTGCTGTTCACAGTAAAAATGGCGATGCAAGAATTCGCTAAAATGGAAACTGATGCAAGGGTCGAATCAAACAATGGTCCCAAAGACTCTGAAGTTCCACTGGATCAAAATGGGACCGAGTCTAAAAAGGGAGAGTATTTGGATGCTACAAGCAACCCAAACACAGCAAAAATGATTATTGCTGTCAGCGATGAGCTGAGTAAAATTCGAAATTCTTCGACGAACCCTACAACAAACTTAGAGAAATATTTAGTGAATCTTCGCAATGATCCTGCCTCATCATTAAATGAACTTGCAAATTACTGGGAGACATTGCCATTGGCTGAGTATGATGAACGAGATTTATGGATGGGTTTCGTAGCTGAACTAGAGCTTCCAAATAAAGAAAAACTCAATTTTCTTACCGAAGTTTTAAAAACAGATCTAGATAGGCAAGAGCCGTTCACAACTGACCAAGCAAATATGCTTAAAACAATAACTGACTTGCAGCCGGCGGACGACGAAATAAATCAAATTATTTCGGTAATCAATGATTCAAAAAATAAAAATAATAAATTAACGATTAAAAAAATTCTTATGGAATATTCCCCTGCAATTGGCGGGCAAGTAATTGCGAATTAGATAGACCCCGTTTAAAATTGTAGGCCAATGGCCACTGCAATCAATGGATAAACAGGCAATGTTTTTCTAAAACCTTCTAATCCCGACTTAATTTCAGTTTCAAGATTGCTAATGGCAGTATCAAGCTCTGCCTCAGTGCTGGTCAAAGAAGCAAAAATAGATGCGGAAGAGAAAATAGAA
>Ga0066639_10002842_pt1 | contig 15050 bp, 14 predicted proteins | sample CryGeyCG2114_010_2_FD_59504 | JGI IMG/M metagenome (GOLD analysis project Ga0066639, IMG submission 59504) | Groundwater microbial communities from aquifer - Crystal Geyser CG10_big_fil_rev_8/21/14_0.10 | ecosystem: Environmental > Aquatic > Deep subsurface > Groundwater | place: USA: Utah...
TGTTGTTTGGGCTACTCTCGGCAACGCCCGCATGAACGCCGGTGCAAACACCGCAGCAAGCAATGACTACTTTGTGTGGTCAGACAACTCTGCGGCCGCAGGTACACACGACGCTACTGTCGATACTACCTCAACCGACTTCTTCAACGGCTATCTGGTTAAGACCTTCCCAACTGAGTGGTACACACTCTCGAAGTAAGGTTCTCTAGCTAGATTCTAGTCCAACTGGATTAGTCCACCAGCCCCCGCCAATTTGGCGGGGGCTGGTTTGGTTTTAGGGTAGGTGCTTGTTATTCTTGTATTGAATGTTTTTGCCTTGTTTGATTTCAACAAAAAAACGACCCCTGAATATGGGTCGTTTTTTTTGTTGTTGAACGCTATGTGTTGTAGATGGCAATTGTTCTCTCCATCATTCTAGGAAGCGTGTATTCATTTTCTAAGGCTGATGGCAGTGGACGGGTTAGCGCCTGTTTGATTATTTCTGCCAGTGCGCCAGGATCATTAGGTTTTGCAAGATACCCGTTCTCTCCATCGCGGATCAGTTCAGGTATGCCGCCGACAGTAGTGGCAACGATGGGGATTCCCGCTGCTTGAGCCTCAAGCAGTGTGTAGGGGAGGCCTTCTTTGCGGGAAGGGAGCACAAACAGGTCAAAGGCTTTTAGGTATTTGCTTGCAGAATCAACAGAACCTATGAAATGTACGCGGCCGCGTCCATGCTTTTTTGCCAGGGACCTGAGCTGTTCCCGTTCCGGTCCATCACCAATCACAATCAGGTGCGCATCAACATGATCCATTGTTCGGATGAGTATGTCGAGACCCTTAGTGCGGTAGTGGTTGGCGATGGATACTATTAGTGATGTTGAGGTGTTGAGGAACCGGGGAATTGAGGCAAACAGTTGTTCTTGAGCTTCTTTCTTTGGCAGAAATGCTATGCGTGGGTCAATACCATTGTGAATGACAATCATTTTTTCTTCGGGTATTCCTGCTGCGATTCCAGTCGCGCGATCGAATTCAGAGACGGTGATAATGCGCGTCATCCGTTTGGCGCTTGCGCGTTCAAGCGCAGTGTAGATCGCTTTTCGATAGAAAGAAAGTTGTTCGTTAAACACAAATCCGTGTGCTGTATGGATTATTTTTTTGACATTCGCGCGGCGAGCAGCTTTGCTTCCCAAAACTCCGGCCTTGGTGCTGTTCAGGTGTATGATATCAGGTTTGAGGCTTTCAATGAGAGAAATTATCTCTTTGTATGCTCTATAGTCAGCAAGGGGGTTGATCGATCGTTTAAGGTGGAAAAGTTTGTGGGCGGCAATACCTCTTTGTTCGAGGTTAGAGAATAGGATTCCATCACCACCTGCTGCCACATGAACTTCATATTGACTTTTTGGTATATTTGTTGCCAAATCAAAAACGTAGCGCTGTGCGCCGCCCATTTCTGACCGTGTTATGAGATAAAGGATCTTTTGCATGAGATATAAACCAGTAGGTCTGATTTTCCTTGTTTTTTAGCTGTTTTTTGCTATGATTACACCATACTATTTACTGATACTGTATGTCAATTTCTGGACGGGTTGCCCTTTTTTCAGTGACCTATGATCCCTTTGTGGGCGGGGCAGAGATAGCGCTGAAAGAGGTCACAAAAGGGCTTCAGAGCCTCGATTTTGACCTGTACACGGCATTACTGGATAGATCACTTCCCCGTACGCAAAAAGTCGGAAATATGACCATTTTTCGCCTTGGATCGGGCTCTTTTTTGGATAAATACCTCTATCCTTTTAGAGCGGCACGCGAGGCATATAAGAACCATCAGAAACAGCCATATCAGGCAATACACGCGTATCTTGCGACATATGCGGGTCTTGCGGCAATGCTTTTCAAACGGCGTGTGAAGATACCCTATATACTGACCATGCAGAGCGGGGACTCTGATCGATTTTTGCGTTTGCGCACATGGTTTTGGCATCCGTGGTACAAACAAATCTACACTTCGGCTGATATGATCACGGCAATCAGCAGCTGGCTGGCGGCTCGAGCGAGGAGATATGGATATAAAAAAGAGATAGCCATCATTCCCAATGGTGCGGCATTGAAACGTTTTTCAGAACCGATCGATCCAGAGGCGCGCATTACTCTACGGAATTCGTGGGGCGCGGAGGATACGGATACGGTCATTTTGACAGTATCGCGCCTCGTACATAAGAATGGCGTTGATATTCTAATCGATGCTATGTCTGATGTTGGCGATAACGCGGTGCTTATTATTGCAGGAGATGGAAAAGATCGGGCCAAACTCGCTTCTCTAGCCAAGAAAAAAGGAAAGCGCATCCGGTTTGCCGGTGAAGTTGACCATGACACGCTTCCCCAATACTATCATGCGTCGAACATATTCGCACGCCCGTCGCGAACCGAAGGGTTTGGCAATGTGTTTATTGAGGCCATGGCTGCCGGGTTGCCGGTTGTGGCGACGCCGGTGGGCGGGATCGTTGATTTCATTCACGACAACGAGAATGGCCTGCTCGCGCAGTCTGAAGACGCGAAAAGTGTAGCAAAAAAAATCAATATGCTTGTGCAGAATGAGAGGTTGCGGAGCGATTTCTCAGCTCGAGGAAAAGAAACCGCCGCAGCATATTCCTGGGATTGCATCGTTGAGCAGTATGGAAATGTGTACAAGGAGGTGCTGTCATAATATGCGCGTGCTCATGATCAGCTTGGATGCCTCGCTGTTGAGCGATCGCCCGGTGGGTGATGTGCTTGACCGTTTGCGCGCATACGCCGAGGAAGTTGGGCATCTGACGGTTTTGGTATTTGGAAAAGCGTCGCGTACGCGCGTGAATGACGATCTTGATATCATCGGCACCGGCGGATCGATAAAACCAATACGATTCATTCGCGGCGCGATAAAAGCGCGCGCGCTGGCTCGTTCTGCTGATCTAGTCACCGCCCAAGATCCTTTTTTTGCGGGTCTTGTCGCATACTGGGCGCGCCAGAAAGCGCAGGGACTTGCTATTGAAGTGCACGGTGATTTTTTTGGGACAGAATGGAAGAAGAGCAAGGGCGCGTTCGGGACAGTACTGCTTCGCCTTGCTTCGCACATTCTCTCCAGCGCGGATGGCGTGCGCGTGGTAAATGAATCGATCGCGCGTGACATTTCCGCGATCGGGATCAGTACGTCGCGCATACACACTATACCCGTTCTGGTTAATATTGAGAGGTTCACTGAATGTTCTGCTGATCTGACACAGGCGCTCACAGAAAAATTCGCAGGACATCCTGTTGTGCTGTCCGTTGGGCGGATAGAAAGAGAAAAAGGCATCTATGACCTCATTGACGCCTTCGCTCTATTTTTAAAAAATCAGAAATCAGCACAACTGGTGATTGTTGGATCGGGAAAAGATGAAGACTCAGTGCGCCGAGCAGTTGCCAAGAGAGGTCTGCAGCCGTCGGTGCATTTTGAAGGGGTAGTGTCGCCGCAGGAGCTATCATGCTATTATCATCTGTGTGACGTGTTTGTGCTTGCGTCGCACCATGAAAGTTTCGGCCGTGTCATTTTGGAAGCCGGAGCAGCAGGCGCACCGGTTGTCGCCACTATGACCGCGGGCGCGCGGCTACTGCTTGATGACCGTAAGACTGGTTATTTGACGAAAGTTTCAGACGTCGAAGGATTGTGCAACACACTCGAATATGTATGGAAGCATTTAGGGGAAGCCCGAATTGTTGGCGAGCTTTTGAAGCAGAAAGTTCTGAAGGAATACGACCACAAAGAGGGCATATCCCGGCTAATTTCTTTTTGGAAACAACTTGTCCGCTAAATACTATGCTATCAATCATTGTTCCTGTCTATAACGAAGAAGAGAATATCCGCGAACTTTACAGCGAGATAGTATCTGTTTTGAAATCAATGGGTGAGCCGTATGAGATACTGTTTGTGAACGACGGATCAAGCGACCGTTCGGAGGAGGTGCTTGCCTCGCTTTCGGGCGTTACGATCATTTCCTTCAGAAAGAATTTCGGGCAAACTGCGGCATTGGCCGCGGGGTTTGATGTTGCAGAGGGGGATGTTGTGGCGACCATGGACGGAGATAGGCAGAATGATCCCGCGGATATCCCGAAGATGGTGAAAAAGTTGCGAGATGAGAGTTTTGACGCGGTGTGCGGTTGGCGAACAAAGCGCCGCGATCCGCTCTCGAAGCGGTTTGTCTCGCGAGCCGCGAATTTTTTGCGGACAATTTTGGTCAAGGATCATGTGCATGATTCCGGCTGCACTCTGCGTGTTTACACAAAAGAAGCGGCAAAGACTCTGACTGCTATCAGCGGCGAGGCACACCGGTTTATTGCGGCGCTTTTGGCCATTGAAGGATTCAGGGTGGGGGAAATGGCCGTGAATCATCGTCCGCGTACGGCCGGCATGACCAAGTATAATTGGCGACGAACGATCAAAGGACTCATTGACATGGTGGGTATCTGGTTCTGGCGCTCTTATTCCGGCCGGCCGCTTCATCTGTTCGGCGGCGCTGGATTTCTAACAGCCGGCATTGGCCTTGCGCTCGGAATTGTGCTCGCGATTCTCCGTCTATTTTACGGGTATCCGCTTCAGGATAAGATTTGGCCGCTTGTTTTTGTCTTGCTTGTTATTTCCGGCATACAGCTTCTGGTGACCGGACTGCTTGCGGACATTCTTGTCAAACAGTACTACCAGTCATCGGACAGAAAACAGTACGCCATAAAAAAAATAACAAAAACATAATTGTATGTGGGAACAGATCACTGGCATGTTTACGCTCGATCGCTGGGTGTTTATTGGATTTTTTGGACAGTTTATTTTTTTTCTCCGTTTCCTGGTGCAGTGGTTATATTCAGAGAAGCATGGTGAAAGCCTTATTCCGGTTCAGTTTTGGTATCTTTCAATCATAGGCGCGCTTGTTGTGTTCGCGTACGCTATCGAGCGCCGAGATCCTGTTTTTTTTCTTGGACAATTGTTTGCCATTGTCATCTACGCCAGAAACCTTTGGTTAATTAAAAGGAGGCCACATCATGAAAATGAGAAGCGGAGAATACCATGAGCGAGGCGATTACCATAAAGAGTTAGACAAGAACTGGCCATACTATCCGGTGTATCTCACCAAGATGGCGTTCGTGGAATCGTTTCTCGATCGTTTCGGAAAAGACAAGAAGATACTAGATGCGGGGTGCGGAGAGGGGTTGCTCGTGGAACAATTCTGTGAGCGAGGCTTTGACGTTTCCGGCATAGACATGCATTACGAGTCTGAGTATGTCCTGCGCGGGAATATATGCGCGACAGATTATGAATCCGGATCGTTCGACATGATTATGTGTCTTGATGTGCTTGAGCATCTTTCGTATGAGGATCAAGAAAAGGCGATCAATGAATTTCATCGCATACTCGCACCAAACGGCGTTCTCTTGATCACTGTTCCGAATCTTGCGCACTTTGCGTCGCGCGTTTCGTTCCTGCTCACCGGCAGATTGCTGCGTACCTCGGACGCGCGGCGTCATATTGGTGATCGTCCTATTACAGAGTATATTGATATGATCACGCCGCAATTTCAAATTGATAAGCGGAAAGGATTTTTTCCAACATTTCCCATCATATCGGCGCTAACGCTGTTGATCCCCGGACGCATCGTGTGGATGCACCGGCTGTATAACGCTATATGCGCGTATCCGAATTGGTGTTTTCTTAATGTAATCATCGCGCGAAAAAAATAATATGGCGCTCAGTGAAAAAAAGGTACTCTGGCTCATTCTCGCGCTTGCGTTTCTTGTGCGGGTTCCCTCGATCGTGCATGGATTGCCGAATCTTTTTTTTCTTGATGAATTTGTACACACAGCCAGCGCATTCAAAATGCTCGCGGCAAAAAGTCCTTTTCTTTCATTTTCCTATCTTCCGCCGCTCATGTCGTATATTGTCGCCATCCCGATCGGCCTGTTCGGCTCTTTGGGGATGGTGTTTGGCGCGTGGCAGGGGGTTGTCGGTTTTCAGGAATTTGTGCTATTTAACGGCGGATACTTGGTTATTTTTTCAAGGCTGGTTTCGATGATATTTGGCGTTGCGACCGTATGGTTGATATATGTATCTGCGCGCAAGCGCTTCGGGCGCTGGATCGCTCTTTTTTCCGCCGCATTGCTTTCTGTTGAATATCTGCATGTGCTGGAATCGCAGGCAGGAAGATTTTGGTCAGCCATCACCTTCATGTTTCTCTTTGCTCTTTATTCGCTTTGGCGCGCGCGCGAATCCGGACACGCGCGGTGGTTCGTGTGTGCCGCGCTTTCCATTGGCCTTGGTTATGGGTTTGGATTTGGTACGCTATTTTTGATCCCTTGGTTTCTTGTTGCCGCTTTTCTTGCATATCGTTCAAACAGAAGCTGCGGCATGATTCGCACCATCGCCGCGAGCGCGTTATTGGTGCTTGTGTTGTTCGTATTTTTCAGCGCCGCTAACGCGTATAGCTTTGGGAGACAGTTCGGCAGAATGATGAACACTGTCCTCAATCCGATTGGCGTTCACGTTCCGGTCGAAGCGGCGAGCGATCAGAATGCCGAACTTGCGTTGTCACAAAATGTGCGCCATATGTTGGTCGATGGGTTTGCTTCCGGTTTTCCGATCGTCACTATTTTGTTCTCTGTCGGAGTCGTGTTGTTTCTGCGAAGAGGCGCACCACGTTCATTCCTGTCCGATACAGCCGTATTTTTGATATATTTTCCCATCTTGTATCTCTGCATGCTTCCTTTTGTTTTTAATAGTGTTAACATTCGTTACATTCTGCCTGCGATTCCGCCCATCATCATCATTGCATTGTATGCGCTCGCTGAACTGTCAAGATATTTTCCAAAACGAATGCGGCTTGCGTTCCTCTCGTTCATTCTACTTGTGCTGTTTTTGCCGCGGCTGTATACGATTGTCAGACATGACGCGCGCCTTCTTCGTCAGGATACGCGTGAGCTTGCTATTGATTGGATCCAGACGCATATACCGTCGGGAGCCGCGATCGTTACTAATATCGAGGATTTTGATCTGTGGCTCATCCCAAACAAAGAAGGCATTTCTTTCAAAGAAACTGTCACGCCTGACAGAATTAGAACACGCGATACCTATCTGGCGGGATTACCGGAATCGCCAGCGCCTTCGTATCTTCTCATCGATTCGCAATACGCAAAGGATTGGAAGCGGGCAATAGTTGGACACGATCCGCTTTACGCGGTGCGTGGATATCTCAGTCCCGCTGACGAGGATCTGTTTCTGGAAATGCCGCTTAAGCCGCTTGCGTTGTTTTATCCCGCCTCCGGAGAGACTGTGGCAAAGTTTGCGGAAGAAGACATTTTCATCTATCATTTCATTGATTCGCGCGCGCGGTACGGGCCGTATGTAGACATCTATGCAGTCAACTAGCGATATATACCAACAGCACAATTTGGAAAAACGCGGACGCGGGTTCGCGCTGTTTGAGCGCGAGCGCGGTCATTTTTTGCAGAACGCGATTGGTGAAGGCAAGCGCGTGATTGATCTTGGGAGCAGAGACGGAACACTCACCAAGTACATCATGAAAGGCAATGAGGTGTGGGCCGCTGACATAGATCGCGCGTCACTTGCGTATTTGAAAGAGCGCCTTCCTGAGGTTGAGACCGTGGAGCTTGATCTGAATGATGGAGCGTGGGATCTGCCGCGCGAATATTTTGATGTGGTCATTCTCGCTGAGACGCTTGAGCACCTCTATTATCCCGAACGCGTCCTTGAGCGCATACACGGCCTTTTGAAGCCCGGTGGCGTGCTGATCGGCTCTGTGCCCAACGGATTCAGCCTAAAAAACAGGATTAGGCTTCTTTTGGGCCAAAAGCAGTATTCTTCACTGGCAGATCCGACGCATATTAATCATTTCTCCTATTTTGAGCTTCTTGCGCTATTGTCCAAAATCTTCAAAAAAGCTACACTATATCCACTCATTCAGCCGAAATATCGGTGGCTCTCGAAGCTTTCACCGAATTTATTTTCGTTTTCACTATTGTTTTGGGCAAAAAAATAGAGTGTTCGCGAACATGCGAATAATGGACTGGCCTGAACCTGCGGAATTTATACATATATGTTGCATTTCTAATTCGTAGCGATTTATACAGCAAGGTTATACACATCAAAGCGTATGAAAAAAGTATTCATTACCGGTGTTGCAGGATTTTTAGGAAGCCATCTGGCTGACCAGTTTTTGGCTGATGGCGTTGCAGTGGCGGGATGCGACAATTTCATCGGGGGTTATCAGGATAATGTTCCCGAGGGAGTGGAATTCTATCCGTATGATTGCTCTGACATCGCCGAGATCAGGCGCGCCATGGCAGGATGTGATGTGGTATATCACTGTGCCGCGCTCGCGCACGAGGGCCTTTCTGTCTTCAGTCCGCATACCATCACGCGGAGTATTGTGGATGCGACGGTTGCCACAATCTCTGCCGCTATTCAGAATAAGGTCAAGCGTTTTGTGTATTGTTCAAGCATGGCTCGCTATGGCACGCAAGATACGGTTCCTTTTACCGAGGACATGACCCCAAAGCCACAGGATCCATACGGCATCGGCAAATATGCCGGCGAACTCTTCCTTAAAAATCTTTCTGAAACTCACGGCATGGAATGGGTGGTTGTGGTACCGCACAATATTATCGGCCCCCGCCAGAAATATGATGATCCGTACCGGAACGTGGTGAGTATTATGATCAACCGCATGTTGCGAGGTGAGCAGCCTATCATCTATGGGGATGGAGAACAGAAGCGCTGTTTCTCATACGTCGGAGATGATGTAGCCGCTCTTGCAAAAATGGCTACCGCCGACAACGTGATCGGCGAGATTATCAACATCGGTCCTGATGATGAATTTGTTTCTATAAACGAGCTTGCCGCGATTATCGCGGAAGTGGTTGGGTTTGATCTTAAACCTTTGTATCTCAAAGATCGGCCGCAGGAAGTCAGGCTTGCGAACTGTTCAGCGGACAAGCTCCGGAAGATTATCGGCTATGAGCCTAAAAAACGTCTTCGTGAAGTGATCGTCGAAATGGTGGAGTATATTAAAAAGCGCGGTCCCAAGCCGTTCACCTATCACATTGAACTCGAGATCCTCAATGAGAAGACTCCGGAGTCGTGGAAGAATAAAATGTTTTAGGCTTACGGATATACAAAGATATTTAACCATCCTCGAGGCACGATATGATCGAACATGAACTCAGAGTACTCTATCTGTTCGCGGGGAAGCGAAAGCAGGACGAGGAAAAGTACAAAAAGGGATTGATGCCCGATACTTATCTGGTCGGCTTGAATCGACTTTCGCAATACAATATAGAAGCGAAGTACATTGAGAACAGTCTTTCTGAGGCGCTTCGCGCAGTATCCTTCAATTTTGCGAACGTGCCTTCGCTGTTCGCTTCGTACGCATATGATATTGTTTTTTCGGGGACCAATCCGGGCCTCGTTTTTTTGAATAAGTATCTTATGCTCAACATGCGTTCGCAATGGGTGGTCTACAACACGTTTCTGACCAACATGCTAAGGCGCAATCCGCGCGGCATCAAACGGAAGATATTAGATCAATCATTGCGTTCGTCAGCGGCCATCTTCAATCCCTCGACCCCGCAGCGCGATTTTTTGCTTGAGCAGGGTATTGACGCGTCAAAACTGTTCTATCTTCCGTACGGTGTTGATCGTGAGTTCATTGATTCTCATCGCGGGCGTCCGCGACTGGTGACTGAGCCGTACATTTTCAGCGCGGGCAAAGACATGGGGCGCGATTATCAGACGCTTATAGACGCGGTGCGCGGCTTGCCGATACAGCTGTATATTGGCGCGAGCCCGCGCAATTTTAAGCATATTCACGACATTCCGGAGAACGTGCATATTACTTTTTATACGCCTGTTGACTTAGTGACCATGTATGAACACGCGGCATGCGTGGTTATCCCGACATTTCATGAGGATCGCTTGGACGCGTCAGACTGTTCGGGACAGTATGTTTTGCTTGAATCCATGATGTCTGGGAAGGCAGTCATAGCGAGCGACCGTTCGACCATTTATGATTATGTGGTTCCTGATGAACATGCCATACTTGTCGAGCCGGAAAACGTTGACGCACTGCGCGATTCGATCGTTTCGCTTGTTCATGACGAAGAGCGCGCTCTTCGGATCGGGAACGCGGCGCGAGAGCGAGCGCGGGGATCATTTACCACAGAACGGTTCGCGCGTGATTTCGCGCACCTTCTCAAAGGTCTATATGCATAAGATACTGTTGGCAATAAATAAATTCTCACTGGGCGGGGCTGAGCGCCTGGTTATTGATCAGGCGAATCACCTGCATTCGCAGCATTTTGCTGTCCACACGCTGACACTGCTTCCGGAAGATAAAACATCTTTGAAAACAGAGCTCCGGATTCCACCGGAGAATCAGCATTATGTTTGCGTTCGAAACATGTTGGATATCAGCGCATGCCTGAAGCTCGCGGGCTTTATCCGTGAACAGCAATTTGATGCAGTCATAACCAATTTGTTCCTGGCAAATACATTCGTTCGCGCCGCAGCATTTTTTGCAGGATTGAAAAATGTGTTTTCTTACGAGCACAGCATATACCGCAATAAGCGGAAATGGCAGATTATGACAGATCGTCTCCTCGCTCCCCGCACCAAAAAAATTTTCGTTGGTTCGCAAGATGTCCTTGATTTTACCGCCGTGCAGGAGCGCCTGCCGCGCGAGCAATTCGTGTTGAACTACAACGCCGCAGATTTTAAAAAACTAAGCATATCAAAGAATCGCAGGAATGAATTGCGCAGGACATACGGAATATCTGAGGAATCGGTGCTTGTTGTTGCCGTGGGCAGGTTGATAGAGCAAAAAGGACACCGCTATCTCATTGAGGCGTTCAGCAGGCTCCCGGAAAAGGCACAGCTTCTTATCTTTGGAGCAGGAACACTTGAGAATGATCTCGAGCGACAAATTAAATCATTTGCCCTTGAAAAAAGAGTGCGGCTTGCTGGCATTGCGAACATGAGCGACATTCTTTCTGGCGCTGATATATTCTGTCTGTCGTCTTTGTGGGAAGGGCTTTCCGTGGCGTTGGTGCAAGCTATGGCGGCCGGAAAGGCCATTGTTGCGACTGACGTATCCGGCACGAATGAGGCAATAGAAAATGAGGGGTGCTGCCTTCTCGTCCCGCCGGCGGAACCGTACGCGCTTGCTACTGCTTTACAAAGAATGATGAATGATGCAGGATTGAGAGAGCAGCTCGGTTCATCGGCGCAAAAAGCATCAACACGATTTTCAATAGAAGAGAATGTGAAAAGACTGGTGGGGGCGCTTAATAGCCAATTCCTGCCTCGCGGGCCGGCAGGTCTAAATTAATCCTTCTCGCTATGGATGTATCAAAATTAAAAAATGCACATGTCCTTATAACCGGCGGCTTGGGCTTTATCGGTTCAAATCTTGCGCGCCGGCTTGTTGGGTTTGGGGCGAGAGTGACGATTCTTGACGCATCACTGCCTGATTATGGAGCGAATAAATTCAACTTTGAGGGTATTGAGAAAGATGTCGTATTTGTGCAGGGCGATGTGCGCGACGAGAAGATCATCAAAGAAGCTGTAGTTGATAAGAATTACATTTTTGATCTCGCGGCGCAGGCGAGCTATCTGCAGAGTTCTCAAAGGCCGCTTTTGGATTTGGACATCAACTGCAAGAGCAAGCTCATACTTCTTGAGGCAATACGCGAACATAATCCGAATACTCGGATCGTATTTACCAGTTCGCGCTTGGTATACGGGAAAATAGAATCAATTCCGATCAGTGAGTCGCATCCCACGAATCCGCTCTCGCTCTATGGCATCCACAAGCTCACCGCGGAAAAATATTTTTCGAACTATTTCCAAAATTTCGGCATTGAATCAGTTTCAGTTCGTATTCCAAATCCCTACGGCCCGCGCCAGCAGGTCAAACACAGCAACTACGGGATCGTCGGGTGGTTTATCAGGAAGGCCATTGATAATGAGGCGATCCAGATATTCGGAGACGGTGGCCAAGTGCGCGACTATTTGTATATTGATGATCTGACAGACGCGCTGATCGCGGTTCTGGGAATCGAGAAGGCGGTCGGACAGGTGTATAATCTTGGTTCGAACCAGCCTATGCGCTTCAAAGAGATGGCTGAGACCATAATCAAAGCCGCGGGGCAGGGAACCATTGAAGAGGTGCCATGGCCGGAGAACTACGAGAAGAACGAGACCGGTGATTATCTCGCGGATATCAGGACGATAACTCGTGATACTGATTGGAAACCCCAGGTGTCCTTTGGAGATGGCGTGCAGAAGACCATTGCGTTCTATAGAGAGAATAGGGAGCGCTACTGGTAATGTCATGTTGATACATATTTAGGTTTAGATGCCTGCGTTTTATTGGCGATTGACAAAATACGCCGGTTGTTTTATGGTGTTATATTGTTCATTTAATTTTTCATTGTTTTCATTGCAGTTCACTGTTCACTTTGGAGGTGTTGCAAATGAATGCGAGCGATTTGCGCAACCATCTGCCATGGAGTACGTGTATCGCAATGACCACGAAATACGAGGGCGTACATGACCCTCGATTTTCTTTGGCATTGCAAACCATGCTTATGGCCCAGCATGCGCAATACTCCACGGTTGTGGTTGACGGGTCAGACGTTTTCATGCGCCAGCTTATGGCCCAGATGCGTATCAATGTATTTCCCGAGAATCGGAGCGGCATAGGGAACGCATGGCGGCAGGCGATCAAGCAGACGTTGCAGTCGAACGGCGGCAGTGAAGGAAAGATCGTGGTGCTTATGCAGCCGGAGAAGTATGATGTCATTCGGCTTATTTCCCAGATCGTAATGCCTCTCATTGATGGAAAGGCTGAGATCGTGATCGCGAGCCGCACTGAGAAGAGTTGGGACACATACCCAATCTTCCAGAAAGTGTCCGAGCGGATGGCGAACGATATCTACCGTCGGAGCTTGGGTCTTGATTTTGACCCCATGTTCGGCGTTTTGGCGTTCAAGGCGCGAGTCGCAAAATACTTTTTGGAATACGACGCTGATGAATTCGGATTCCCTGATACCTATGATTCCTATCATATCCCGCCGGTTCTCGCATCTCAGGACGGGATCGGAGTTGTGGGAGTGCCGGTTGATTTCGAGTACCCATCCTCTCAGCGCGAACTTGAAGAGAATAACCCAGCAATGCGCCAGAATCGCATTCAACAACGGTCGCTTATGACCGACATATATTCTCAGCTTGGCTCGGTTCCGTTTGGGGAATTGGAGCACAGCCTGTAAAGCAAAGGCAATGAGCAGAAAATTAAACATTCTGAAAACGGTCCACCCGAGTGGGCCGTTTATTTTTTTGACAGGATATGTATTTTGTGGTATTTTATTTTGTTCTTTTCATTTCGTGCAGTTCTCGCCAATATTTCAAACAGGAGGAGAGTTATGCCACATATCGCGTTCGTGTGCGGTGATGCGGACGGAACCGAATATCTGGTGCCAACCATAATTGATTTTAAAGTGAATGCCGATTCCGGGTTCACCTCTGTCGTGTTCTCAGACCCAGAAGGATCAGGCAAGCGCGTGCTTGAAGAAGCGGGGATCAGCCATTGTTCGGGAGGACAGTTCTGCCCGGATAAGGGGCCGTCTATCATTGTGTGCGGCACAACTTGCAAGGCGCACAATTTATTGCGGGGCGCAACGCAGTACGGGCATGAGCACCACATACCAGTCATCTGGTGTGAGGATTTCTGGGCAACTTCGTGTGATCCCGCGGTCATGGACATTGCTCCGGACCACATGATTGTTATTGACGAGTCCGCGGCACATCTTGTGCGGCGGAACCGACCGTCATTTCCGCTTGAACGTATTCATGCGCTCGGGCGACCAGATTTTGATCGGTACGCAACCATGAAGAAGGATGCTCGCTTGATCAGGAGAAAGGTGCATGACTCACTGCTCATTCAGAAAGGCCAGCACTTGGTGTGTTTTTGGTCAACCGATACGAGCCAGATAAACTTCATGGAGGGTGCGGAGCCTTTTCTCTCTACCATAAGAGAAGATCCGTCTGTTGTGGTGTTTGCCGGATTTCATCCCGCTGATCAGAACAAAGAAACGCTTAAACGGATCGTGCGGGCTGTTCTCGGCAAGGACCGTGTTAGGTTTCAGGCTGAGTTTACTTACGAGGAATTGGCACTGGCGTCGCTTTTTGGGGTCACACAGTTCTCAACGTTTGGTGTCAAAGCATCGTATCTCGGTGTGCCGATGCTGTTTCTGCTCACACCGAGCTGTCAGAGCTTTCTCGAAGACGGCGGGAATGAGAAACCCTATTTTCCCCTGATTTCGGCTGGCGCGTGCGCGGTAGCATACACGGAAGATGACGTTGAACAGGAGACCTCGCGCCTTCTGTACAATGACTTCTTTCGCGCCACGCTGCGTGAGGCGCTGAAGCACGAGTTCACACTTCCGCAGGACGCCACAGAAAAGGTGTGCGCTTTCATCCGCGAATGCGCACAATAATTACTGCTGCGGCCGGACAAACACGTTCGGCCGCTTTTTTATACTATGAATCCAAGACGATTCATATCCATTTTATTGAAACATTAGCAAAAATCTGGTATACTTTGTGCATGAAAAATGGAAAGCTAAAAGTCGGATTTATTGTCGATGATATTGACCGAAGGGCAATGGGCACCGCGTTATACATGCAGAAACTCATTGAGCTGTTCGTCAAATATCACTCAAATGATATAGAGCTGGTGCTTATCTCGCGCGAAGGAAAGGGAAAACACCCGGTGTGTTCTCTTGCGCGGCATATTGAGATTCCAACATTCCGTTTCTTGAAGTTTTCAGGCGTGTTCTCGTTTATGCGTTGGTTTTTTAAGAACAAAGAGGAGTTTGACATTGTGCATTTCCCCCGCCCGAAGCTGTATCCATTTTTTTGGAAACTGAAAGCGAAGAAGTTTATTGTCACATTCCACGACGCGCCGGAGAAGGGAAGTCCGCGGTTCCGAACGCCT
>Ga0066639_10002843_pt1 | contig 15047 bp, 13 predicted proteins | sample CryGeyCG2114_010_2_FD_59504 | JGI IMG/M metagenome (GOLD analysis project Ga0066639, IMG submission 59504) | Groundwater microbial communities from aquifer - Crystal Geyser CG10_big_fil_rev_8/21/14_0.10 | ecosystem: Environmental > Aquatic > Deep subsurface > Groundwater | place: USA: Utah...
AGGTCATGTATCTGCTTGATCTCATGCCCGAGTTCCAGCCTGCCTCCCTGTTTCTCAAACTCCTTTGCCATTGCACGCAGCCAGGGGGTCCTGTCCAGGGTATAACACTTCTGTTTTACATATGCCCTTGTCATTCCTGGGAAGATAATAGTTGCATGCCCGAATTCCTGCGCTGCATATTCAGACCAATCCTTGAAAGGGATCATGGAAAGAGTGCGGGCAGACAGGCCCTCACCACAAAGTGTTGAATTGATCTCCTCCTGCTTCTCCAGAATCGTGGGCTTATATCCAGCCTCAAGAAGCTTCAGGCCTGTGATCAAACCACCAGGCCCTGCGCCTATGATCTTGATGTCCATATCTGTATATTCCAAAAAGATGTTTATAAATTACATTATGGCAGGTGTTATATATACAAAAATCCAATTATTATAAACTATGGGTTTAAAAGTTTTAATTATGAATATAAACTATGAGCATATTACGCAAGGTTGAATTAAATGACAAAGACGTCATTATCACACTCTGCTTAACCAAAGAAGAGTATAATGTCATAAAACCGAACTCAAAGGAGTTTTTAACATTGCCACTTGAAGCCTTTGAGAGGATACTTACCACAGGCAGGTTAGGAAATGGTAACAGGATAATGGTACCAACCAAGTATTTAAAAGTTAATAACATTGACATTCTTAGGAAGAATGTGCCCAGTGCAATATTCGATCTCGGAAATAAGAAGTTCCTGTTAATAGAGCTTGAAAATAAAGATCCTGGCGTTCCTGTTTTCAAGGAGTGATATGAGTATTAAAACTGGTTTTGATAAATTGGATGCTTCCTTAGGTGGTGGAATACCCATTAAAACAAATGTTCTTATCTCAGGTGGACCCGGAACAGGAAAGACATTGTTCACGCTCAGGTTTCTATTGGAAGGCCTGAGAAAGGGTGATAAATGCTGTTATGTCTCATTGAATGAAAACAAGGATGAATTATTAAGAGCCACGGAAAATATTGATGACCTGAAGGATATGAAAAAATTCATCGGCAAGAATTACGCCATAGAACATATAACACTAGGCGAGAATATGACCATGAAGAAGTTCAACGAAATAATTGCACGATATCCTAATATCGACAGACTTGTAATAGACAATGTCAACAAGCTCCTTCTTTTTACGGAGAACCCGAAGTCTTACAGAATACATCTGATGGAACTGTTAAAACATCTGAAAAGTATAAGCAAATGCTCATTACTCATATGCGAAACAAAAGATGATGAGATTGACACTGGCAATAACGAATCTTTTGAATGCGACGGTGTGTTCAATCTTTCTTTTCTCGATTTTGAAGAAAAACCGCTCAGAATACTAAAGGTACATAAGTTAAGATATTCCAGTTTCGAACCTAAGATACCGTACGAATTTGTGATGAGCAATAAAGGTCTGGAAATAACTGACATAAAGATAATATAATTTACGCAATATCTTTATACTCCGGAATACAATAATCTTCAAATGAGGCTTTCAGACTCCATTAGGAAAAATGTACTTAGTACAAACGTAGGAAGCATAATAAGCGAATTGAAGGGACCATCAAGAAGATATATACTATTCCCCGAGGAAATACTAGCAAAATACATACAATTAAGTGAGAATTTGGGCCACCATGATGAAATTAAAGAGGTGGCTTCTATCTGGACTATACTTGTAACCAATTCGGCGCCTAACATCATAAAGAAGTTGCCAATAACTATATTCTTTAATCTGTTTCTGAAAAGCATTTGGATTAATATAGGAGGTATAGATGATTTGCATGCAACCAGAAAAGGGAACATATTACATATAGCCACAAGGGGGGAAATGATAACCAGGAATATAGGAAAAAATGTATTCTTTACGGAAATTCTGAAAAGTATAATAGAGACAATATGTAGATGCAATACATTACTGGTAACCAAATCCCAGTCAAAAAAATCATGTGAATATTCATTCAGACTAGCTGAAAGAGTAAAAAGACAGATTCCTTCCAAACACGCAACCCTCTATAATAGACTCAATACAACCCAACATTTGGATGGATTGAATCTCAAAACGTTGCTCAAAAATAATGTGTTCAGATTGGATGCTAATAACAGGTTAATCTACAGAGGAAAGGTTTTTGTTCTAATTGAAAACACTCTATTTCACCTACTATCAAAAACCAGTATGAATAAATCACATTTACCTGAAATAGCAGCTAATTTTTTCAGAGATATCTTACATCCAAACACCGCACTGAAATCAGGTCTACCAATGCTTAAAAATTTGCTTCAAATTACTGGATGGGGAATCACTAACATAAAATTAGATGAAAACAGGCTCACATTAGTTATGAAGAACGTGCCTTTCGGACTCCATGTGGACGATGATTGGAAATTCATTTCAAATACAATCCTGGGATATCTAAAAATATTCAAAGAATGTGAAATCAGTGGAATGGACGTTAAAAATAGAATTCTTAGGATAGAATACAAATTCAAAACAAAATGAATATGATTGTAAGGATTATGGACAACCCACCAAGTCTATGGGCATAGGTTTCATTTTTCATAATCATAGAAACTATAATAATCGGGACAAATAGCGAAAATATAATATATTCTGTCAGACTCATATAGAATACTAGAATGGAAAAAATAAGATATAAAACATAAATTATCTTCTTTGTATTATTGAGTCCAAGGATAACTGGTACTGTTCTAAGTCCTGCCTCCTTGTCACCATCATGATCCCTTATATCAGAAACGAGACTTGATGTATATATGAAAAGAAAAGCCGTAAGACAATATGTGAGAACGTCAGCATTAATGAAACCAACTCCCATAAGGAATGTTAAGCTGAGATATATACCGCTTATAAAGTTCTTTGCCATGAAATATCTTTTAATCCTAAAATCAGAGTATATTATGATAACCACCATCACAGTTAAATAGAAGATGGTTGAGATTAAAGGTAATAATAGAGTAAGTAGCAAACCTGAGAAAAACAGAAGCAATATTACAATTCGCCCTGAGATGTTTGATGTATATAAGTTTAGAGTCTGCCTGTTTATTACATCCTCCCTTTTGTCTCGTAGGTTGTTATATGCCCTTCCAGAGGATATAACGCAAAAAGCGCATAATGCCACTAATACAATTTGTATATCCAATTGATTAAAAATCAAGAATCCCAAAACCCCTGCAAGGGATGAGAAAACACTTATCTCAAACCTTATGAATTCTAGAAATTCCTTCATATCAGACAAAAATACCACCTATAAAATAGAGATATGGCGTCAGAAACTCAAGGCTTATCATTCTTTGTCTGTAATTCCTTGTTATGGACTTGGCATGGATCCTTCTTACGTTTAGACACTTTGCTCCTGCGTTTAGCAGCCATATTAAAATAAAATAAATGTTTATAAAAGAAAGCATGAGAAGGCTTATTGATGACAAGATAGCAAAAACTGCCGTTATTTCTGATGATCTGTTCCATCCATGCTTTATGAACAAATTCATATCATCCTTTGTATCGGTTGAATCTTTTTGGCATAATATATAGCCGCTCTGAAAGAAATAGAATGAACCAAATATGCATGTCATAATCACATCTTCAACTCCAGTAATATACATCAACCCAAATGGCAGCAGAATAAAAAATGAAATTGCTGTCATGTATCCTCTTACACTGCCCTTTAGCCGTATTCTTGGATGTGAATATAAAAAAAGTATAGCAGAGTAATAAAGACCGATTAAAAGTACAATCAAATTGATGAATAGTAGTATCGAAAGTCCGATGAAAACTAATATAAGTGATACGTACATGGATTGTATCGGTGATATATATCCTGCAGTGGTAAGTTTGTCCCTCCTATTGTTTCTTACGTCTTCATAGTTGTCCCTATAATCATTGTAGAAATCACCGTACAATGCTATCAGGAAGAATGCAATTGCAGCCATAAAAAGTTTCATATCTAGTGCAGGAATTATTATGCTGTACATCATTATGAATCCTAGAGTTATGCCTATACTAGGCCTCAATCTTCTATAAATCAAATAACCTAATAATTTCATATGACCTTCTCTAAACCCAAAATCTCTTCAATGGATACTGCCCTTTTTTGCCTCTGAGATTCTTCCTTGACCATATCAAGAACAGTCCGTACATCAACATCTAGAGACATTTTCTTGAGCTCTTCCATGATTCCATTCTTTCCGCTATGTTTTCCAAAAACAATTTTTCTCTCCATTCCAATAGTAGAAGGGTCAAATGGTTCAAAAGTGCTTGTGTTCTTCAAAATGCCATCAACATGTATACCCGATTCGTGGCAAAAGGCATTTGCACCTACTAAGGGTTTGTGTTTTTGAAGTTGTATCCCAGAATAATTCTGAACTATATTGCATATTTTTGACATGTCATGAAATTTAACTTTTGGGTCTACTCCATACAGGTATTTAAGAGATACAAGTACCTCTTCTATTGGAGTATTGCCTGCTCTTTCGCCGATTCCATTGAATGTACCTGAAAATATCTTTGCACCTGCTTCAAGACCAGATAATGTATTTGCCGTTGCTAGACCAAAATCATTATGCGCATGCAATGCTATAGGTATTTTAGTATTGTCGCATAAGGTTTGGAAAAATATGCGCGTGTTCATCGGCGTCATGCATCCTAATGTATCACATGCCATGAAATATGATATATAACCTTTCATGGAGTCAAGGAAATCGATAATATAATTCATGTCAGCCCTTGTACAATCAGCTCCTGCAAAATTAATCTTTAAGCCATGCGATCTGGCATACTCGACTATTTCCATGGATTTTTGTTTATTCTCTTCTCTACTCATATTCACGGAATGCTTCAGCTGAATGTCTGACATGGCCGTGAAGAGTGTTACACTGCCCAAGTTGGAATTAAGGGCTATATCTACATGAGATTTTCTAAGCATTGTGGAAGCTGTTATCTCAGATTTTAGCCCCATATTTGCTATTTCTTTAGCTGTTTGCATTTCTATTTTTGAAACGCTTGGCATTAATTCTATTATATCTACACCAAAATCAGAAAACCTCTGAGCAAGTTCTATCTTTTGTTCAGGTTTAAACACAACACCAGGCATCTGTTCTCCATCACGCAAAGTAGTATCACAAATGGAAAACATTTTTACCATATGTTTATATTTTTTTTCTATTTAATAAAACAATATTAATAAGTATATACATATATACATTTAATATAAATAAATTTAATATAGAATAAAACATTATATGTATATCTACATATTTACACAATTTTCTTTATTCTTTTCAACAACTCTTCAGTCTCAAATGGTTTTGTTATATAGTCGAGCACCTTAAATTTGGTGAGAACGTCTTTTCCGGCTTCTGAAAATCGTGCTACAGTGAGAAAGACAATCTTCAAATTCTTTATATTTTTATTCTTCCTTATGTTCTCCACGACCTTCCTTCCTGACATGCCGGGCATCATCATATCTAGAATTAAAAGATCCGGCTTCTCCTTTTCAAGCTTTTTAAGACATTCATCACCACTGCGAGCAGTGCTTACATTATATCCTGCATTAGATAACAGGCCATCCATGAGCTGTAACAGGCTGTCTTCATCATCGACTACCATAATATTTTTTTTCATTTTATCGCTCACATATATTCAATTTTTTATCAGCAAACATTTCAAGATCTGATAATAGTTCTTTTCTTTCATTGTATGGAACATTGTCATTTAATATTATGGTAAAGATCCTTTTTACATCTTCCTGTCCTATATTTGTCATTATTTTATGCGTAAAACGGAGGATATCAGATTCTTCGTAATATTTTAACAATGATGATGCAGAATCAAGTATAATAACATTGCATTCTTTATTCTGAACCGACTTTCTAATGGCGTTTATAATCTCATCTGTCTTATCTGGACCTGAAACAAAAATACATGATGAATTGTTTTTTTGCTTTCCATAATGAGATGACAGAGTATCTATAAAAAATAACTTACTTTGATCAATTCCTTTTTTTGTTATCTCTGCTGTTACGTATCTGTAGGGTTTTGAAATGCAGATATAGCATATCTTACAGTGTTCATTTGCATGATATTTAATACAGTTGTATAATATATCATTATTATCCTCATCAAGTAAAAGCAATAAAAAATTGTTTTCATTTAGTTCTCGATTTATATCAAACATAGTATCGTTATACATATGTTCATGAACCCTTAAAAACATTCATCTAAAAATTTAAACCAATTAAATTATAATATAAACAATGTTATTCAACCAATATTTATTTATTACCCGATATGTAAATTATAATAGGTGTTATTCACGAAAAATAAAAATTCTAAGAATGGGACTTTACATCATCTAAAACCAAAGAGTGAACAGTTGTTTAAATCCAAGGATTTTATCAGGACTGGAATTGAGGGATTTGACAATCTTTTTGAAAAAGGCATCCCAAAGGGATTCTCACTATTACTATCAGGCGGAGCTGGATCAGGAAAAACAATAATGGGTTTGCAAATACTCAAGAATGCAGCAGAATCAGGGAAGAAATGCTTATATATGTCATTCGAGGAATCTGAGAAAAGGCTAATGGGACATATGGAGGACTTTGGTTGGAACCCGAAAAATCTAATTGAAAATGGGAATCTGAGAATAAAGAGGTTTAGTATATTTGACATAAGCAGGACACTTGATGCCATGGTTGCCCAATCCAAGGGAGAGCTTCTCATTAAACTAGACCCTATAATACTTCCTGTTGATTTCCAACCGGACTTCATAGTTGTGGATTCCCTTACATCCATAGCATCAGCATTTAGAGGAAGGGACACGTATAGGAGTTACATAGAACATTTGTTTAGATATTTTGAGGATATAAAGGCCACATCATTTCTTATAACAGAGACTGAACAAGTTCCAACCATATACAGCCCTACGGGTGTTGAAGAATTCCTGGCGGACGGTGTTATTGTTTTATATAATATCAGAAAGGGTGACATAAGGGAAGGCGCAATAGAGGTCTTGAAGATGAGAGGTGCCAAACATATTAAAAAGATTGTAGCAATGCGCATTGTTTCAGATATTGGAGTAGAAATTTATCCTAGTCAGGAAGTATTTGTCGGATTACAATGATGTTTATACATTTGAAAAGATGTTTTAATAGAAGAAAATAACAATATATTATGCAACTGACAAGATGTTTAAAATATCTTATTCTAATACTTTTTCTTCTTACGATTATATCCCAAATAAGAGCTGCACCGACATCACTCATTATACAACCCAATAATGGAAATGTAACAATCACAAGCAATATGACGTTTTTTTGTGAAGGTAATGATACTACTAACATTTTCAGCATCTCTCTTTACCACAATCTAAATGGCACATTTGTTTCGAATTCCACGGTGAATATAATGGAAGTAGAAAACGATTCCAATACACTATTACTCTGTCATTTCAATGATATATACATATGCACAGATGGGGAAACAGGCACAAACAGCACCACTGATTTCGTTTCAAGCAACCTGATACGTGGTGTTAGAGTAAATGCCTCAACTACACTGGCTTATGAGACTACAAGCAACGTAGAATATGAACAAGGAACTATAGAATTTTGGGTCAGTGTTGGTGTTGATCCTTCAAGTACGAGTGACGTTATATTGCTGGATTTCTTGGGAGATGCAGAAAATGAAATTCGAATATACATTGATATGGGAACACTTCATTTTAGTTTTTATGACGATTCTGGGAATGAATATAGTTCTACTACAAACGTATCTTCTTGGAGTCAGGGAGAATGGCACTATGTTGCTGCCAGATGGGACTATAACTTAGGCGTAGGACCTTTCGGGGAAACTATAGAAATTTTGGCTGACGGGACAACCATTGATCAGGATTATCCACAAGAAGAGGGATATGCTATTGGCACCTTTGGGGCTTACATGTACATTGGAAGTGACGAAAATGGAAACTTACAATCTAACTCAAGCTTCGATGACCTGCGAATATCAAACATAGCTAGATCCGGGGAAGAAATAAATAATACTTACTCAAGGGTTATAGGAAACCATACAAATGAATCAGCAAACTGGACATTCTATAACATACCTGACGGCACATATATATGGAACTGCTTAGTTCTCAACAACAATTCAAACTCCTCCTTTAACTCTACAAATTTTACGTTTTCCATAGACACTATCAGTCCTCCTGTCACTGAATCCATAACACTGTCCCCAAGTGATGCTGATGGCATTGATCCTTTATCAACAATTAATTTGACAGCCAACATTGCAGATTCTAGTGGTGTAAGTGCAGCTATTCTTGAATATAAATATGATGTTGACTGGATAAATATTTCTATGACAAACATGAGTCTTAACTTATGGAATGCCGCCGTGACAACGATATCCTCAGAAAGAACATATTATTATAGGGTGTGGGCCAATGACTCGCTTGGAAACATGAATGTTTCAAATACATTTAACCTTAATGTCACAAATGATTACACTTGGAATAGGAGTCCGACATTCCTTGAGGCGTATGGCCTGATAAACTCAGTTGAGAATGTGGGTCTCATAAGAATAAATAACACTGGTGATGATACGCTTGTCTTTACAATTATAGATGATTGGCCTATAGATGACGTCTACTACAACACCACAAGCCAATTCTCTGTCATCTCAGGTGAAGTGATAGACATAAATGTTACAGCGACATTTGCTTCAACGGATGGTGTGAATAATCTCACTATAAACATATCATCAGAGCCTTCTGCACCAGGTAAGACATCATCGCCAACATATCAAACAACCGTAGCAACAATGAATTCCTATAGTGGAGGTGCTTATCTTGATGTCTCCATAACAAGTATATCATCTGTTGTTACGCAAAGTAGCTCGGGTATTACAATCAATGCAACTATTAAAAACATAGGAAATGAGACAGCAGAGAATGTAACAATTAACTGGACACTTCATACAGGCTGGATAAACACAACCGGTAACACAACATATTTCCTCGGTAATGTATCACCCCAAATTACAAATTATAGCAACCTACTCCTTAACATCACATCAGATGCACGTGCAGGTGTTGTCACCATATGTATAAATGCAACCACATACGATGACATAAATGATACTGCATGTGAAAACGTAGAGGTTCAATGCTCAAGTAGTGACGGTGTATGCGGTTCTGGTTGTGTATATACAACTGATGATGACTGCTCTCCAACGGTAATTACCACAACAGGAAGCGGTGGAGGTGGGTATGCAACACTCCCATCAGCAGAAGCTAAAAGGGAGATAACTTTTGGAATAGGTGTGGAGGTTCCGGAAATTATAGAAGTTAATAGAGGTGATTCAGTCTTATTTCATGTTAACATATCAAATAACCATGAAGATACAGAAATAGACAATACAACACTTAAGATAAGTGGCCATCCTCAGGCATTCATTGATATTTCGCCTGACATCATAAGCAGCCTGAAACAGAGAAAAACCAAGCATTTTGACGTAAAACTGACTGTACCAAACTATACAAAATATGGAAACTACACACTGGATTTTCTGGTTAAGGGATACTCACATGAGATCAATTTGACTAATTTTACAACTGTTAAGGATACTGGGAACTCCATTCTTGTAGTTAAAAGTGCAACTGAAAAAGAAACCCTTGAGCTGTTCACACTAGCAGAGAATGGAATAGTTGATATGGATAGAAGTGGATTTAATGTTGAGAAATCGCTAGCTCTTCTAGAAAAGGCTCGACTGGCATTAGGTGAACTTGATTATGATAGTGTTTATGATATTTCAAAGGAAATAATTAATATAAAGGAAAAGGCCTTTATGATAGACGGTTTACTAAATCAAATAAAAGAAGATATTGATGAAGCGGCACTATATGAAGTAGATCATAGGGAGACTGAAACATCCTATGAATTAGCTTTGATTGCATTTGAAAGAGGGGACTATGACAGGGCTCTTGAAAGGATAAATAGAGCTATACTTTCATCAAGCATAGAAATAAGTGGTCAAATTGTCTCTGCCAAATTCATGCAAAGTTATAGTGGAATATTAGGTGGGCTAATACTCGTAGTGATTCTCATTGGATTTATTGGATACAAAAAGATGAAGATAAACATAGTGAAAAGTAGGGAGAAATTCCTTGACAAAGAAGAATCTGTTATTAAGAACCTAATCAGAGATTTACAAATAAGATATTTCAAGGGATGGAAGATATCCAAGAATGATTATGAAAGAAATGTCTCTGATTATGAACTCAGGGTATCTAGAATAGAAAGGGAGAAGTCTCAAATTGCATCCAAGAATCTTTCACTCTTTTCATTGGGCAGGAAGAAAGGTAAAATATACGAAAAGAACAGGAAAAAGGCAAGAATATTCAACCTGATTGAAGAGGCTCAAAGGAATTATTTTGAGAAAAAATCAATGAGTAAAAAGGAGTATGAAGAAAGGGTTATAGAACTTAGAAAAGAACTATCCGAAGCTGAAAAAAGCCTTAAGATGAAGAGGTATTCGTTCTTATTAATAGTCTTTGTGATTTTTGGAATTATTAATATGGGAATTGTTAAGGGACAAGAATCTGCCATACTGGCGATTCAGGAAGCCGAATTGCATATACAAGAAATGCAGGATCTTGGATTTCCGCTAGAAAGGGTGAATGACACATTCAATGAATCTATCCTCCTGTACCAACAAGGGGATTATATAGGAGCTGAGACAACCGCACTGTACATAGGCGTAATAAAAAATATGGCGATAAATGTAAATTTGCTCATTGAAGAGGTTGAAACTGAGATGTATTTATTGGAATCTAAGGGTATAGATGTTTCAGAGGCTGATATCATGTTTAACCAAGGTTTGGAAGCATTTACTACTGAAAGATATGAGGAAGCTGAAGATTTTCTGAATGAGGCTCTCAATAAGCTAGAAGAGATAGATGTTCAGCTTTCATTGGGCAGAACCATACAAGAATCAAGGGATAGAAATCTAATATCTTTCTTGACGCAGAACTGGTATTTTATTACCTTATTAATATGTATCTTTGCCTTAGCAGTGGCTAGTGGATACAAGGCAACAGGTTCTATGAGATCCAAAGGTAGAATAAAAGACTTAGAGGATGAAGCAAAGGCGTTGGAAAGCTCAATAAAAGCTATACAAAAGGATTATTTTGAGGAAAAAAAGATGTCAAATAGCGATTATCTATTATCTGTAAGTAGGTATAGTAAAAGATTAGCCGTGATAATAAAGGAGCTAATAATCCTAGGTCATCAAGACAAAATTAATAGAGATGAAAAAAGTGTTTAAACATTCCCTTCTTTGTTTATAAGCTGGCTTAGAAATATATAAAAGATGAGTGTTTCTAATAAAATCAAACAAGAACTGAAAAGGAATGACGTTGTCATATATGTGATTTCCACTACAAATTATGGAGATTGTATAAAGGATCTTATTGGTGTTGTCACAAAAATGAATGACAAAATATGTTATACAACACTCAACAAACCTTATAGTACTATGATTTCTATACTTGAAAAGGCTGGAATAGACACGACAAAAATTATATTTATTGACTCAGCATCTGGAGGATTTAAAAATCCTGACAATAAGCCAAATGTGATTTTCATATCCTCACCAAAAGCTCTTACAGACATGAACATACAAATAAACAAGGTTATAGATAATGAAAAAATTAATGATCTCGTTTTTGACTCATTGTCTACACTAATGGCATATGAAGAGGAGTCTACAATAATAAAATTCACTCATTCCATTATTTCCAAAATACGCACAAAAGGAATAAAGGTTGTATTTACCTGTCTCAAAGATGACATGAAGGGTGAATTAATGAAGGATCTTAGTATGTTTGTGGATAAAATCATTGAGGTGAAATGATTGGGAAGATTAAGGACTAAAATAAGCCAAGAAAATATGTATAAATCCATATTGGACAATCTTCCTGGAAATGTATTCATAATAGATGAAAATGGTAAAACAATCTTCTGGAACAAGAAATCACTGGAAATCACAGGATATAGTGAAAATGATCTTATGAGGATGAAACCTGAGGACTTCTTTAATCCTGATGAAAAGAACGGGATTGAATCTCTTATACAGGAAATAAATAAAAAAGGAGAAGGTGCAGCAGAACTGACTTTTATAACAAAATCAGGTAAGAAATTACCATTTTACTATTCAGGATCACTTGTAGAATTCAACAATAAGAAATGCATCATGGGAATTGGTGTAGACATCACTCAAAAAAAGCAAATAGATGATGCAATCAAAGAGAGTGAAGATAAATTTAAGACTATATTTGAGTCATCTCCGGATGCACTTCTCCTGGTGGACAGAAAAGGAAAAATTATTGAAATAAACAACAAGGTTTATGAGTGGTTGGGGTATAAAAAAGAGAACCTAATCGGCACTAATTTGATAAGATTGCCATTTCTTGGACGAAAGGAGAAGGTTATAGTAATGAAAAATTTCTTTGCAAGAATGAAGGGTGAGGAAATAAAGCCATATGAACTGGAATTCAAAACAAAGGATGGCAAATCACTTTTAGGTGAGGTTAACGCAACAATAATACACAGTTCAAATGATGAAAAAATAACAGATCTTATTAGGGTTGCAAATATATATGACAAGAAAGAAAGGGAGTTTTTTCAAGGACAACACACACAGGAAATGGAGGTTCTGAACACTGTTGCAATGGCAGGAAATAGGGCAAAAACCATCCAGGATGTAATGAAGACCATTATCGATTCAACAATTGCCTTATTTGGATATGATGGGGGATGCATATACTTAGTTGAAGATGATAAAACCGCCGTAGTTAAATATTCTAATGGATTTTCATCTTCCAATTTAAATTTGCTCCAAGAAATTGATATTAATGCGGAACCCTATAGAAAGGTATTCATTGAAGGCAAGGAAATAATAAGTTCTAATTACCCTAAAATGAATCCAATTCATGTAAAAGAACTTAAGATAATATCATTAGCCAGCATACCGTTGAAAAGCGAAAACAAGATTATAGGCGCATTGAATATGGCTATGTTTAAACCTCATATTTTTTCTGATTTTGAAAAGGAAACCCTTAAATCCATCGGAAGGGAAAGTGGTATTGTTTTCTCAAAAGTAATGCTAAATGAAGAGTTGAAGACGAAAACGGAAGCACTTGAGAATTCAAAAAATATATTAGAAAGAAAGGTGAAGAATTTGGAGAGATTTACCAGACTGAGTGTAGGTCGCGAGTTAAAGATGATGGAGTTAAAGAAACGTATTAAGGAGCTAGAAAAACTAAAGGAGGATAAATGAAAGGTGTTTTTGTTTTAATAATACTTGCCGTCTTGGCTATATCAGGATGCACTCAAGAAGGCAGCAATATGGATCTGCAAAACGTTGATTTGAAGCTTAAATGGGTTCATCAGGCCCAGTTTGCAGGCAACTATATAGCAAAAGAGAAGGGATTCTATGAAAATGAAGGACTATCAGTCAATATAATCCCTTTTACATTCGAAAAGCCTACAATAGACGCAGTTATTAATGGAGAGGTAACCTTCGGAATAACAGGAGGGGATGAATTGCTTTTGGCAAGGGAAAATGGAATCCCAATAAAAGCATTTGCCGTAATATACAAGATAAATCCTGTATGCGCATACAGCCTTACTGAAAATGAAATCAAAAAGCCCCAAGATTTCATTGGTAAAACAATTGGCTTGGAAAGGGCTGCAGATGGAACAGAAATAAATATTGGGGTGTTATATGCAGCCATGATGTCAAAACTTGGTATAAACAGAAGCCTGATAAATGAAGTTACCATAGGGTATGATGCGACAGAACTTCTAGCAGGTGAAACAGATGTCTCAACAGGATATATAATAAATGAGCCGCATCAGGCAATGGAAGCTGGATATGAAGTAAGAACAATATTAATGGCTGATTACGGAGTTAACATGTATGCAGATGTCCTATTTGCAACTGAGGATACAATAAACAACAGGCCAGAAATTGTTCAAAAGTTCCTGTCAGCAACGCTTGATGGATGGCAGTATGCAATAGAAAATGAAGAAGATAGTGTTAACACAGTGCTAAAGTATGCAACAGATAGGACAAAAAATCATGAGACATATATGTTAAGATCGTCTATACCATTGATACATGTGGCAAATGAACCATTAGGTTTGATGAAGAGATCAGAATGGATAAATGCACAAAACATTCTTCTCGAACAGGGCATAATGAACGCTGAGGTCAATATAGAGGATGTTTTCACAAACAAATTTGTCGAAGCGTACTATAACAGCCAATAAGGTGTCATCTGAATGAGAATACAGATTAAGTTGGTTTCATTAGTGATGCTGTTAGCCATAATTGGAATTATCATAGTATCATACGCATTCTTTTTCCAAGGGCTGAGAATGCTTGGAGACCGTATAGAAAATCAGCTTGAAAGTGTTGTGATATTAAAAGAAAACCAATTGAGTACTTTTATAAGGGGAGAAATTGTTAGCATGGAAGCAATTTCAGATGCGCATGAATTGACTGATCATATTCTTCTATATCATACGAACTTGAGTCTTAGTGACGTTAAGTATAACGAAACAATTAGTGATGTCAGGGATTTTCTGTCTAGAGAAATTAAAGGCATTGAAATGACTGAATTATTCTTGATATTATTGAATGGGGAAGTTCATATTTCTACATATACGGAAAATGAAGGTAAAATAAAAATAGATAAAAATTACTTTTTATATGGTCTCAACGAGACGTATATGGAGAGCTACTACCATGATCCGATAACAAGTAGACCTATAAGTACCATAGCAAGTCCAATAAAACATGATAACATAACCATTGGTTTAATGGCGGGAAATTTGAACCTAACTAAAATAAGCGAAATAATGACTGAAAGAAGCGGTCTTGGGAATACAGGAGAAACATATCTTGTAAACAGGTACAACCTACTTCTGACAAGCTCAAGATTTATTGAGG
>Ga0066639_10002846_pt1 | contig 15039 bp, 14 predicted proteins | sample CryGeyCG2114_010_2_FD_59504 | JGI IMG/M metagenome (GOLD analysis project Ga0066639, IMG submission 59504) | Groundwater microbial communities from aquifer - Crystal Geyser CG10_big_fil_rev_8/21/14_0.10 | ecosystem: Environmental > Aquatic > Deep subsurface > Groundwater | place: USA: Utah...
ATCTCACTTAACCTCTCTTGAAAAATTTTCTTACTACTATCAAAATGCATCAATCTAGCAACTTGTGGTATTCTCTCCTCCCAAGCCTTTTTATATTTATCAAAAACTTCCTGACTCATTTTTCCATTCTTTAAAGCCTTAGCAACTTTTATAAATCTATCAACCGAAACATATTCCAATTTATCAGCATCGAATAACACTTTTTGTTCAAGTGTGGTTTGCTTATTTCCAAAGCTATGACTATCTATAACAGTTAAAACTTTAACAAGAAAGTCTTCACTACATCCCAATTCTTGAAACACACTAGTGATCGTATCTTTTGCTTTCTCTGGAGAATTGCGCTCGTAATCATGCCACCAAGCAGCTGAAAGCAAAACATCCCTATCAACTTTCATGCTTTGGCTTTCAATTATTAACTTGCAGTTATCAACTACAGCTTGATGATGTTCAAGATCATGACCTTCATCAAATGGGTTTTCAGCAAGACACCTCCTCGCCTCTTTTTCAATCAAATCTAATTTCATGACTTAAATCGGCTTTTAGCAACCAACAGTGGGAATATAAATATTGCATTCCATATCCTAGTGAATCTTTTTGGATCTTGAATTAGGCGCCATAACCACTCTATTCCAATGCTAGCCATCCAAGACGGTGGAAGCTTTGCCACACCAGAATAGTAATCAAGTGACCCACCCACGACCATTGCTCCCCCAATATTTAACTCTTTAAAGTGATTAGAAACCCATTTTTCCTGTTTGGGGGCGCCAAATGCAACAAACAGAATATCCGGTTTGAACTTATTTATTTTTTCAATGGCCTTCTTTTCCAAAATCTTTTGAGATTTATCAGTCGGGTAGGCATCGCGATCAAGTCTCCAACCACTATCCGCCTCAAACTTCAGTCTGGGATATTCTTTTTTGAGCTTTAAAGAACAAGCCTTAACAACTTCGTTTGATGATCCTAGTAAAAATATTTTCTTTTTCTGGTCATGTGCGAACTCAACTAACTGCACCATCAATTCTCTGCCCCTGATTCTTACTAGAGGCTCTTTAATACCCAAGTACTTTGCTGCCCATAGTAGACCTATTCCATCTGGCACTGATATGTCTGCCTTTTGCAACGCTTCTAGAAGACCTGTATCACTTTGAGCCATTACAACAATTTCTGGATTTGGAGTTGTTATGAAGAACTTGGAAACACTTTTGAGGCTAGAATACACAACATCTAGCACTTCATCTATCGAAGTGCTAGAGACAGGTATATTCAATATTTTGGCGGATTTTAGGGCCTTTTTCGTCATTTGGATGTTAAAATCAAGCGTAATTTTCTTTAATGTAATCAAAATTTTCAATCCTCTACTCAAGTTTTTAGGAATTAAACTCAAAAAACCAGTAATTATTTATCACCCTATATTTATTTTTTTATTCATGCGATTATTATTAATCGCACAATAATTTTCTCTCTTTACTACAGGTACTTGAATTATAGAATGCAGAAATTAAAATGCGACAAATTGTTCACAATTTTAACTCAATTTTTAGGTACAAATATTTATAGTTACCCTCATTCTGTCCACATTTTCTTTTTAAAATGAACAGTAAAACTATAGTCCTCACCCCTTAGTTGTTACAGACCGTTTCCAAAGCTCAATATTTTCCAAAACTGTACCAGTTCCACGAACTACACAATATAGCGCCTCTTCAGCTACATGGCTGGGAACACCGGTTTCTTCTGTCATAAGTTTATCAAAATTTCGCAATTGACTAGTACCCCCACTCATAACAATCCCTTTATCAATGATGTCTGCGGCTAGTTCTGGAGGTGTATCTTCCAATACTCCTTTTACAGCACCAATTATTTGCATCAAGGGAGGATTAACAGCCTCAGTAATATCATCACTTGTGATTATCACACTTCGAGGTAACCCAAATACCAAGTCACGCCCAGATATCTCCATTTTCTCCTGCTTCTCAACCTTTGTCGCCGAGCCTACCTTTATTTTAATATCCTCTGCAGTCTGATCTCCTACTATTAAATTAAATTTCTTTTTAATATAGCTTTGAATAGCTTCATCTATTTTATTACCAGCAACCCTCACACTTTTATTTACAACTACGCCACCAAGTGAAATCACTGCAGCTTCAGCCGCACCCCCACCCATGTCAACAATCATATGACCGGCCGGAGCCGAAACCGGAATGTTCGCACCAATTGCAGCGGCAAGCGGCTCATCGATCAGATATGCATGCGCGGCCCCAGCCTCAAGAGTTGCGTCGAGGGCTGCGCGTCTTTCAACTTGGGTACACCCTGCAGGCACACAGACCATAACATCTGGCCTAAAAATTTGCACACGGCCAACAACTTTATTGATAAAATACTTAAGCATTGAACGAGTTACCTGATAGTCAGCTATTACACCTTCACGCATTGGCCTTGAAGCAATCAGTGCTTCTGGAGTACGCCCAAGCATTCGCTTTGCATCCTCACCTACGGCAACAACTTTGTTGTCATCAGCTGAAACTGCAACCACAGTAGGCTCGTTTGCCACTATTCCTTCCCCTGCAACCCAAACAAGTGTATTTGCTGTTCCCAAATCTATTGCTAACTTTTTTCTTGCCATGAATCAGATGTTAATTGATACGTTTAGTAAATATTATGACATATTTATTCTTCATTGGCCTAAATCGCATTAGCCATTATATAATAGGTATAGCAATGACAAAATTACGTATTTTTATTATGATCACCACAATCCTAGTCGTCTCGATTGTGGGCACTGCTTTAATCTATTACGCTCGTGGGTACAGGTTTGATCAGGACAATCTAAACATAGCAGCTGAAGGCTTACTTGTGGCTAATTCTGATCCAAATGGAGCTCAAGTTTTCGTTGATGGCGAGCTCGAAACAGCTACAAACAATACAATATCTTTGGCATTAGGAACCCATGATATCGTGATCAAGAAAGAAGGATTTAGACCTTGGGAAAAGCGCATTACAATCGCGAAGGATGAAGTTACACAAGTTGACGCATTCCTAATTTCAATAGCACCGAACTTAACAGCGCTAACTTTTTCAGGCGCATATAATCCCCAAATTAGCCCGGAAAATACAAAGATCGCCTATGCAGTTTTGCCAGATGGGGACAACGGAGAAAAAGCTGGTTTGTGGGTTTTTGAAACAACTAATTTGCCACTTGGGTTTAATCGCGACCCCAAACAAGTTACAGATGGTGATCTAACAGAAGCCACATGGGAATGGTCTCCAGATGCAAGAGATTTATTACTTACTACAAATAAAGGTGTCTTTCTATTGCAAGCTTCTGCCTATACTCCCCAAGCACAGAGAACTAATGTTGCATCACAACTCAAAACTATTAAAAAAGAATGGGAAGACAAAAGGCAAAAGCTGTTAACAACACAGCTGGGCAAGCTACATCAAGAAATCAGGGAAATACTTGAAGTAAACGCCACCGATATTCATTTCTCACCAGACGAAGACAGAATTCTCTACACGGCTTCAACGTCGGCTACCATCCCAGAAGACATTGTCCAAGAGCTCCCAGGAGCTTCAACTCAAAAACAGGAAAGGGATATCAAAGTAGGTAAATCATATGTGTACGATATCAAAGAAGATCGTAATTTTAATGTTGCTGATGAAGACAAAAAAGTTTACTGGCTTCCTAATTCTATCAATGTAATTATCCCCGAAGAAGATAAAATAATAGTCAAAGATTATGATGGAACAAACAGTCTTGATTTGTATTCAGGCCAATACACCGCACCATATGCATTCCCTTCTTCGAGCTCAGGGCGTATCTTAATACTCACAAATTTGGGGCAAAAAGAAGCAAGTGCAAACCTTTATTGGCTAAGCCTTAAGTAAATTTGATAAAATACCTCAGTTCATTCGCTCCCGTAGTTCAATGGACAGAACGGAGGTTTCCTAAACCTTAAATCCAAGTTCGACTCTTGGCGGGAGCACATACCCAAGTTAGACTCGTTTTGACTGGGGTTTTTCAATTACTACAGTGATTTCCCCTTTAATAGTGCCCATTTCTCTCAGCTGATTTAGTACTTCATTGAAGCTCCCTCTATAAAAAGTCTCGTGCAATTTGGTCATCTCACGAGCAACAAATACCCTTCTCTCTCCCAGCTTATTTTGTAAATATTCTAAATTTTTAATAACTCTATGTGGAGAATCAAAATAAACAAATGCTAATTTGCTTTCTTTGATCCAATTAGTCAACTTATCTTTTTTCTTTTTTGGGAAAAACCCAATAAATATGTGATGGCTTACGTCAAATCCACACACTGACAGTGCTGCAGACACAGAAGAAACACCGGGAATGGGTATCATCTCTAGAGAAGTCCTCTCTAATAAATAATCAACTAACTCTCCCCCCGGATCAGAAACATTTGGCGTACCTGCATCCGAGACTAACGCCACACTCTCACCTCTGGTTAAGAAGGACAAGATTTTGTCCTTGGTTTTATCAGACGAGTGTTGATTGTATTTGTCAAGAGGAGTCTTTATATCAAAGTGATTCAAAAGTTTTTTGGTCACCCTAGTATCCTCTGCAAAAATGCAATCTACTTCTTTTAAGATCTCTAAAGCACGCAAAGAAATATCTCCTAAATTCCCGATCGGTGTGGCGACAATATATAGTTTTCCTTTTTTCATATTAAAAATTATACTGGGTTCCCTGCCATTAATCTAAACTGACAGGAAACCCACGTTTTATTGTTTATCTTGCAATTGATCATCGGCCGTTGGTTCAGCTTCGTCGTTTTCATCTTCAGTCTCAGACAGCCGAGAAACTCTCTCATCATACTGATCTTTCTTCTTCCAACGATAAAAATCTGACTTTACAATTGCTTGAACAATGTTGCTCAAACGTTTCACTTTGTCCCGATATCCCTCATCCTTGCCAATGCTCACAACTAGGCCGCATACACCAGATAATACATCGTGATAATTTCTTATGTCTTCATAGGCATATCCTTCAGGTGCCAGATAGCTAATCATCTTCTTTCGAAAAACATCAAGATCATTAGAATAAACATCTGACAATATATCCTTGCTTGGAAGCAACAATGTGTGGAACATGTCGTCAAAGGACGCTGCCTGAACATCTCCCAGGCCAATAATACATACAGTGTTTTCATCCTGCAGAGGGAACAGATCTACCCACTCTTTGGTGAATGTTGGAATAGCATCATTTCCAGTCTGTTCAGACAAGATTGACTTCACCCACGATTCTGTATATTCCAGCTTCACACCAGCTTCATTGTATTCAACATCAACAATAAGCCAGCTACCTCGTGGGTTATTTGGATGGATAAGATTTATGGTTGCATGTCCTTCACCTATTGGCCTCAGTATCCTTAACACATCAACGAAATCCCTCCAACCAGTATCAGTGTTGTGTGCATTCAGAAAAACGCGATGTATTGTAGTATCGCGTGACAAATGAGCTGCACTAACAACCACAAGCCAATCCGTGTAAACGCGATTACTAGTTCTTTGATCTCCATCCAATATCTGCTCTGCGAAAGATAATGCAGTTTCGGCCATTGCGAATTTTCCAACAGCTATTTTTAGAGGTGGCTCTTCTTCTACAATCTCCAGTCTATCAGCTATTTCGCTTTTATCATTCGTTTCCATCTCTACGCCCTGAAATACCCACTTCAGGAAACTCTTTAACCAATTCATCGGTTTTCCTCCTAATTATTAACGAACTTTAACTGCAAGAAGCCTATTTTAGCTGTTTACATCAAAATTAGCAATGCTATGGGTCTATAAAAGTTGTACACAGAAATTGTGGATAACTCGTGGTTCAATGATTGCTATAGGTTTGTCTCAACACTATATCTCCATTGAGTACAATTTGTGATCACTGAACGTTTGGTCTAAAATATGGGAAGTATTTCGGGGACTGGCTTAACGGCAGAGCGCTCGGTTCGGGATCGAGAGATTCTGGGTTCGATTCCCAGGTCCCCGACAAGTTGAGGCTATTTTTTCATTCCTAAATAAATATCAACTTTATTATTGGCTACTTTCATAACTCCACTATCAACAGGAACTTCGCGCTCTACGCCCTGAAGGTCTTTAATAATAGCTTTATCATTTATTATCGAAATGAAGTTCATGTGCTTGGATAACACATCAAATTTCCCCTCCTTATTGAATGAAGTGACAGACACCGCAGGGCCCTGATAAATAATATTCTCACGCGTATAAACTGTCACGTATAGTCGATTTTCAGGCACCTTTGATCTCCTTTACACTACCTACATACATAAATTTATCTTCTGGCAAATGATCATATTTACCATCTAATATCCCAAGTGTGTCTTCAACTGTTGTAGCTAATGGGACGTATGAACCCTTCTTGCCTCTTTGATCCTGAGCCACAAAAAATGATTGTGTCATGAACTTCCTAAGCTTTCTACCCCTCTGATAAATTGTTCTGTCTTCAGCCGACAACTCTGATTCACCAACCAAGGAGACGATCCTCTCCAGGCTCTGAGCTTCCTTAAGAAGGGCCTTTGCACGAAGCGCGACATTATAATGCTGTTCCCCAACCACTAGTGGGGAAAGAGCCGAGGAATTAGATGAAATGATATCAATAGCTGGCAACAGACCAGATTGATAAACATTCCTAGACAAAATAACAACTGAATCAAGATATGCGAATATTGATTGAACTGCGTGATCCAATAAATCATCAGCGGGAACGTAGACAGCTTCTACTGTGCTGATCGAACGCTTTGAACTCGGGATCAAGCGTTCATGGAAGTTTGCCATTTCTGATTCTAGCGTCGCCTGATAACCATCTTCTGAAGGAATAGTATTGGTTAAGGTAGATAATTCATTACCCGCCTGGGCAAACCTGAACACATTATCAATAAAGAAAAGAACATCTTTTTCCAGCTCATCGCGATAAAATTCAGCTAATGTTACAGCAGCAAAAGCCGACAAATATCTAACAGTAGACGATTCACCCATTGGTCCATAAACCAACGATGAGCGTGGCATGGCACCTGCTTTAATAAGTGATTCATACAGCTCCAAACCCTCTCGAACCCTCTCACCAACTCCGGCAAAGACTGACAGGGTTTCTCCCTTTTGGGATTTAATAATATTATTCAATATTTCTGTCAAAAGCATCGTTTTACCAACACCAGCTCCACCGAACAAACCCATCTTCCCTCCCTTTATTAAAGGCGCAAACATGTCAATCACCTTTATTCCAGTTTCTAAAATTTCTTGTTTTGTTGATATATTTTTAGATACATGTTTATAGATGTGTATAGGTCGCATTTCCCCACCTGCCACAACCTCACCACTCATATCGAGTACTCTTCCAAAAACATCAACTACCCTGCCGAGAACTGCTTTACCAACAGGAAATCTTAATGGCTCACCAGTATTTTCAACAATCGCTCCTCGGTAAAGAAGATCGGGTGGTGTCATAGATAAACAATAAAAAGTATTCGGTCCACTTGATGCATAAACTTCCATTATGACCTGTTCTGCACCCTTTAAAAGCAAAACATCATTGATGGCTGGTTTATGATCAGTAAACTCAACCTCAACAACTTGACCTTTAACACTGATTATTTTTCCTTGATCTCTTTTTGCCATAATTATCTTGCTGTGGCCATTATTCGAGCCGCCAATGAATCCAATTGTTTTCTATTTTGATCCCGGTGTTCTGCCCTTAATAAATCAATTTCTAAACCTTTGATACTTTGTTTTATATTTTCGCCCGCCTTATCCATGGCAAAAATTCTAGACGCGTATTTGGCGAGCTGAGATTCTCGAATGGCCTGTTCAAACAAACTGGCGAACATCTCCTGTTCAAAAAAGACCATAATCTCTTCTAAGTCTGGTTCGAACAAATATTGCACCGCCTTACCTTGCCTTTTTTCATCAATCAAATCCACAATCGGAGTTTCCGCTGAGACGTCAAGCATTTCTGGTTTCTGCGTTACGACGCTCTGAAAGCGTCCGTAATACACATGAATCTCTTCGTACTGTACCAAATGGGTTATTATTTCAGAAAGCTTGTCTGGATCGATCTGGTGATCCGGAAAATCAAAATATGAATATGGACGATCTACACCTGTGGCCAAAAACAAGGACAAACCAAGCTTCCCGATTATTGCTACTTCAATACCTGTACTTCTTACTTCCTTCATGAACGCCTCAAAAGTTCTTTGAACAATGTCTCCATACAATCCAGTGTTTGCCGAAATGAATGCTGCGACAGTCTTGCCGTTGTGCGCCAGAAACGTAATCTTATCACCAATTTTGACCTTCTTTTTGTCAATAAGTTTTAGCAACTCTAACCTGTAAGAAGACCTGACATCTCGAAAGATTGCATCAATCTGAGCCATAAATTCTCTGTTATAAAGCACAGAGTTTCTGACTTTTTTCATTCTGATTGCAGCAATGCCTGCGTACGCTTTTGATATCGCACGCAGGGTTTCTAAATCTCGAATTTGTCCTTCAATATTTTTTTCGGTTGCCATTGTTATACCTTTCTAGTTATAAACTGGCTTTGATTATTCTTAACATTCTCCATTATGTCAGCAAATTTATTCGCACTAGCTACTAAATCATCTAGTAATTTTCGAAAGTTTGCATCCTGATAATATTTAGCTATCAATCCTTCCATTTCAGCTTTCATATTATCGTTTTCCACACCCTTCCATGCCCCAACCCACAGAAGAGTAATTATCAAAATATTTACATTAATGGGGACAACCGAATCTGGATCCTGACTGAAAAAGTTTATTAGTCTATCACCAAGCTCAAGCGTTCTCTTGACTGATTCGGACAGCTCAGCACCAAAATGCAAAAACTCTCGTAACGATTCCAGCTTGATCAAAAAACTAGACAATTCACCGTTTATGTCTCTCAATAATGGAGTTTGAGTCTGTTTCCCTACACGAGTCACCGATAAGAAAGGGCTGACGGCTGGCCGGCGACCTTGATCAAACAAATCACTATCAAAATAAATATGACCATCCGTAATGGCCATAACGTTCGTTTGAATATATCCAGACAAATCACCTAGTATCGATTCCGCAACTGGCATACACGTTATTGAGACTGGAGTTTTACCCTTAAACAAGAAGTTGCCTGCACGTTCTAAAAGTCTACTATGAGTATAAAAGATATCTCCTGGATATGCACTTCTCCCTGGGAAACGCTTGGCTAAAAGTGAAATCTCCCTATAGGTTTTTGCATGGGTAGTTAAGTCATCCATGATTACCAATACATTTCTGCCCTGATCCCTGAAATATTCCGCAATTGACATTGCTGCATATGGAGCCAGATAGCTTATCCCAGTCGTATCGAGTGCATTTGCAGCAACAATAATTGTGTTGGGCAAAATCGCCTTTGCTTTAAAATGTTCTTCTACCTTCCTGATATCGATCGTTTTCTTACCTATTGCACAATAAATACAAATGTTTCCAAGCTTGGCTTGTGATGTTACACTTTGCATTAGAAAGACAGATTTACCAGTCTTTCGATCCCCTATGACCAACTCTCGTTGACCCATACCAAGAGGAACAATCAAATCAACCATTGAAACCCCAGTATGGAGTGGTTGAGTCACAGCAGTCCTCGTTGTAATACCAGATGGAATTGTGTCAAGAGCCCTATACTCTGCCGGCTTAAAAGTTTTCGGTTCACCAGTTAATACTCTACCAAGAGGATCGACTGTCTTGCCAAGCAATTCCGGCCCCATCGGAAATTCAAGATGCCTACCAGTTCTGGTTACCCGTTCTCCAACGTTTAATTTTTCTTTTGAAAACAACAAAATTTCAGCATATTGATGATTTAGCGATAAAACCTGCCCAAGCTCGTTGTTCTCAAATATAACCAGTTCATGAAGCCGTACTCCAGGCAAACCACTGGCATAAACAATAGAATGACTAATTTCATCCACATAACCAACCTCTCCGGTTGTTTTTAAAAAACTATTAAAATCTTTCATTTTGATATCATAATGTTCATTTTTCCTAATTTTTCTTTCAACGAAAAATCATAAAACTTACCTTTAAATTCAATTGTCATACCTCCAATCAGCGCCTTGTTTACACTAACGACGAGGTATATTCCTGTGACATGTTTTGTTATGTAGTTATACATTTCTTCAAGCATTTCTTCTGTGGGCTCAATAGCCAGAGTTATTCTCATGGGGACCAATTTTTTAATTTCACTTTGCAAGTCGGTCAACAGCTTACCTATCTCTATCTTATTACTATTTAATGCATCACGAATAGCTACTGCAACACCCGACCTGACTTTAGTTTTCAGTACATTGTCAAAATTTTCTTCTGTAGTCTTGTAAATGCTTTCCAACAACAATTCAACCTCTTTAACTAGAAGCTCTTTCTCTTCATCTGTTTTTGCATATCTTAGAATCTCAGAATACATTTTTTTGCTTTGCTTCCTGAAGTGATTTCATCACAAGCTCTTGATGGTCAGAAATCCTCAGAGATTTGCCTAACAGATCTTCAGTAACCTTGGCCAATATTTGATTCAATTCTGCTTCAACCTCTGTAAGACGTTTCTTTTTGTACTCTTCAACTTGAGTATCAACACTCTTGAAATCTGCCTCTAGCCTTTTTTGAACTTCAAGTTGAGACTTTGCTACTTCCTGTTGAAGATTGTTTTTAAAAGCTTGAACTTCTTCTAAAGCAGCATTTTGGATATCTTTTGATATGTTACTTAATGTTTTGACCGATTCCCCTTTACCATTTTCCAACGCTTGTTTGTAAGCCATTATCTGCTCATTCGTTGCCTTCTCCAAAGCCTGATTTAGACTTTGCATGCTTTGTGAATTAAGGGTAACTGCTTGCGAGATAATTTCCTGAGATTTTGCCTTGGCATCTTCCAATATTTTTTCTGCTCTTGCACGAATTTGTGGAGCATTTTTTAGTTCCTCATTTGCAACCTGGAGTTTAAAACTAATTTTCTTTTGGTAAACATAAATTGCAACAACAGCAACTACCAAGATTACGTTTATTGCAATCGAGATAAGTAAAATTGTATCGGCGGACAGGTTTATATTAATCATTTTTGAGACAACAAATTACTTCCACCCATTTCCATGGGTTTCGCTATATTCATAATAGCAAGAATTGTAGGTGCAATGTCAGCCAAAGAACCCTTGGGGAGAGTTGCGCGTACACCTTTGTACTTTCGATTGACCAAAATCAAAGGCACTGGGTGGTTTGAATGATCAGTGTTAACTACTCCCTTTTTCGAAGTGTAGTAATAAGAACCTTGAGGAAAAGTCAGCAAATCTTCTGCATTTCCATGATCAGCAGTTAATAACAAAGTTCCATCAATTGCAAGTATAGCCTCCACGACACTCTTAACTGCTTTATCTACATGAGCACAGGCTTTAATAGTCGCATCAATGTCTCCCGTATGCGCAACCATATCAGGATTAGCAAAATTCATAACTATAAAGTTATACTTTGATTCATTAATTGACCTTTTGAACTCTTTAACAAGCTTATAAACTGACATCTCCGGTTTCTTGTCATAAGTAGCAACCTTAGGTGATGGGACGATTTTAAATTCTTCGCCTGGTGCTTTTGCTTCTCGCAACCCATTAAAATAATATGTCACAAAACGTTCTTTTTCACTTTCTGCCATATGAAGCTGTTTCAATCCGTTCTTTGAAAGCATGTCGCTTAATGTGTTGACTATGCTTTCATTTCCAAACGCGATTGCACTAACTGGAACATTCTTTTGATACTCAGTCATGGTTACAAAAAACAAATTCTGAGGCCATCGTTCACGTTTAAAAGTTGATCCTATTTTAGTTACACCTTTTTCCTTGGCCATGTCACGAGCTGGTCCGAAGTCAAACTCTTTAATAGACTCAAAGTTAGGTAGTGTCAACGCCATGGTCAACTGGCGCGGCCTATCAACCCTAAAATTAAAGAATATTACTCCATCATTGTCCTTAATTGTCGCCTTTGGAACACTTCTATCATCAACAATCACAGTAGGCACAATAAATTCATCTGTAATGTTTTGCGAGTAAGACATTTTTATGGCATCCACTGCATTCTTAGCAACTTGTCCGGTCCCCATCACAATTGCATCGTAAGCCAGCTTAGTGCGATCCCAACGTTTGTCTCGGTCCATAGCATAATAACGACCCGCTATGCTTGCTATCGTCCCCACTCTAGATTCTTCTAAGTAATTTTCTAGTTTTGACACAACTTCCACACCCTGCTTTGGAGGAGCATCACGCCCATCAGTAAAAACATGTAAGTACACATTGCCTATGTCGCTCTTTTTACAAAATTGAATTAAAGCATAGAGGTGATCAAGTGAAGAATGCACATTGCCAGTACTCACTAATCCCATGATATGTAAATTAGATTTATACTTTTTTACATGGTTTGATACTGAAATAAACGCAGGGTTTTCAAAAAAGGTAGAATCTTCAATGGACATACTTATCCTCTTTAAATCCTGGTATATCACACGACCAGAGCCCATTGTAAGATGTCCCACTTCTGTATTGCCAACCTCATTTGCAGGTAAACCAACCGATTCACCAGAAGCGATTAATTCTCCTTTTGGATAATTCGCAATCAAACCATCATAATACGGAGTTTTTGCCCGGTATATCGCGTTTCCCTCGGAGGGTGGCGCCAATCCCCAACCATCTAGTATCAATAGAGCTACGGGCTTTATAGAAGACGAGTTATTCCTTGAGCTTTGTCCGAAAAACCTTTTAAACATAGTGTTACAAAATTAGAATCAAGTATGCCAAGCCTAGACCAACTAATATTATTGCAATTGCTATTATAGAATTTATTACAACACTAAATTGAATGAGTCTGGCAGCAAGAGGATTTCTCCCTATTGATTCAACTCCTGATCTGGCAACTCTAGCGAAGTAAAGGAAGCCAATGCCAAATGCTAAAACTACAACTATTATGCTCAAAAGATATCGAAGCGAATCAAGAGGTTCTAGGAGCGGTGCTTCAAACCCCTGAGCCAATGCCGTGATTAAGTTTGAACCCGTACCGGTCAAATCAGTAGCAGGATGAATACTAAGCGCAACCAAGATCCTACCAGTTGTGGCCGGGTCATTAGATTCATAAGCTTCAAGCGCATTTCCTAAAACATAACCATCCCTTTCTGCTTTCTTTCCAACACCAGAAGTGTTACTAGCAGTTATATAATCACCTACTACTATGTTTCCGTTCTCCGAACTTACTCTTACTCTAGCCTTTCCGTCTGCGACAACTAGAACTGAATTTTCTAAGTCGACAGACTCAAATGAAGCAGAGGGGTTTTCGCTTACAACACCGTACATTGCAGGTGAGTATTCAACGGAACACGGAACGAAGCCTTCTGTAGTGCTACAGATAATATCCCCCGGCTGAGTGTCGCCATCTACTTGAGTCGAATAACCTACTCCAGCTGAGTCAATCTGAGCATTGGCGTTCTTAATAAAAAATATCAAAAACAAAAATATGAATATTATCCCTAAGGCAGATCTATGCTTCATTGTCAGTATTTCCTTTCTTATTAATAGTATTGCCCAGTTAAACAAAAATCAATTTCCAATTAAGATTTATTTTCCGCATTGGCCCTATGATAATTGGACATTTAAGCTTATTGTCCATATTTATCTTTACGTAAATACACAAATATCGATTACCGCTTGAACTTTTGCAAACAAACATTTATGATGATTTCATAACGTTTTCAAGAAGCTTACTAGCACCTTAATAGGCATTTCAAGGCATTTAAAACTTAACTAAATAGCTCTCTAGTCTGAGCTGAGCGTGCGCGGTAATAATTTTTAAAGTGCGGATATCGATGATTAACCTAATTACCTATTAAACGCTGAATTAGAAATCAACAGTTTGTCATTTCTAAATACCGAAGAATTTTGATTAATCTATAAATCCCTAAACACCAAAGAAGCATACAACAATGATTGTTAAGCTGATAATCTTGCTGTTATATCTTTTCCCGAATTACCATCATCAAAATTTTCTCCGCAAACACTATTTTGCCTTGATTTGTGCTTGACACTAATCTCCAAAAATGTCTTAATGAAATTGGACATTTAAGCTCAATGTCTAATTTTAAAGCGTCCAAGTTTTCATAATTTCAAGACATGGTAAATCTGCCTGACCAAAATACACAATTACTCTCCATTAACGAGGCTTCTCGTGAGCTTAAGGTGTCCAAAAAAACCCTCAGGAGATGGGAGAACAAAATGCTTCTTGTTCCTATGCGAACTCTTGGAGGGCATAGAAGATATAGCAAGGCGCAAATTGAAGCTTTTAAAAGCCAAAGGTTGGCGAAGACAACCTCGCTTACACTTCCCCAAGTCTCCCCTGAGCTAAAAGTGAGTAAGAAGAAAGCAGGACGCGGTCTAAAAACCAAAGTTGGTTTAGGTTTAATATTTGCAGGTATTCTACTTGCATTAACATTAACTGCAAAATATACGGTTAATGGTTTTAAGCTAGATGAATTTAAGAACAATGTAAACACTAAATTGTCCAGCATTGCGGAAAATATAGGTAAGAATGGTAATCAAATTGAAGGAGACACTTTCGGTAATTACAAAAATCCAAGTGTGCTTGCAGAATTAACAACGGCCGAAGATGTACAGTTTAATGTAAATGTTGAGTCAAACTTTGACTTGCCTTCTACTTTCAACGATCTGATTACAGCAAATGGAGACATAACAACAGAGTCGGATACTTTTAACTTAATAAACAGTAGCGCTACCACTTTGAATATAGGGGGAGCCGCAACTGCTATTTCATTAGGTAGTACAACAGGCACTACAACAGTAAATAATACTTTAAACGCTAATAACGGTTTTCAACTAGCTGGTGTCGATTTAACAAGCACTGCAGCTGAACTCAACTTCCTAGATGGAGCTACAGTAACCGCGGGAGGAATAATATACGGTGATGGAACAATATTTAATAACGCCGGTGCTGGAAATGCCAATGAAATATT
>Ga0066639_10002850_pt1 | contig 15028 bp, 21 predicted proteins | sample CryGeyCG2114_010_2_FD_59504 | JGI IMG/M metagenome (GOLD analysis project Ga0066639, IMG submission 59504) | Groundwater microbial communities from aquifer - Crystal Geyser CG10_big_fil_rev_8/21/14_0.10 | ecosystem: Environmental > Aquatic > Deep subsurface > Groundwater | place: USA: Utah...
AAATTGTTGAAGGCAAGGGGTATAGTATTGTACGAACGCTGGTTGGTCATGGTGTAGGTAAAGAACTCCATGAAGAGCCAGAAGTTCCAGGCTATGTAAGCGTTCCTCTTAGCAGAACGCCACTTCTTAAGCCGGGAATGACAATTGCAGTTGAGGTGATCTATGCCATGGGTAAGGCTGAAGTTGAGTATGCTAATACAGACGGTTGGACTATTAAGACAGCAGATGACAGTTTATCAGCTGTCTTTGAGAGGTCAATTTTGATCACGCAGGGAGAGCCTGAGATCCTTACAAGGTAAGGTTGCTCTTTTGAGGCTGGTTTGCTATAATAAACCGAATCAGCGCGAATACGCCCTGCTGTTTCCTTATTCGCGAATAAATAGCGAGAGGGAAGAGTAGAGGAGATTTCGCGTTTATTCGTGATTATATGGTACATCAAGGATCAGTTGAAAAAGAAGGGGTTGTTAGAGAGGCTTTGCCAAATACCTTATTTCGGGTGGAAATAGAAGATGGGTCGATAGTTCTTTGTCATCTCTCAGGGAAGATGAGAATTCATTTTATTAAGATCCTTCCAGGCGATAAAGTTCGTATTGAGATGACACCTTATGACCCTGGCAAAGGCAGGATTACTTACCGAGTTAGGTAATGGACAACAAAAGCTATGAAAGTACAAGCAAGTGTCAAGAAACGTTGTATCAAATGTAAAATCATCCGTCGTAAGGGTGTAGTTTTTGTTATCTGCCAAACACCTAAGCACAAACAACGACAAGGATAAATTATATGCGTATTTCAGGAGTTACTTTACCAGATGGAAAACGAGTTGATATTGCCCTGAGCTATCTTTATGGCATAGGAAGAAGTAATGTCGTAGGTGTTCTAAAAGCGGCCAATATCGACGGTGCGAAACGTGTTAAAGATCTTTCAGAGGATGATCAAAAAAGAATTACCAAAGCCCTTGAGACAATAAAAGTTGAAGGAGATCTTAGAACAGAGGTCATGGAGAGTATCAAAAGACTCAGAGAGTCAGGCACATATAGGGGAACTCGTCATACTAGAGGTTTACCGGCGCGTGGTCAGCGAACAAAATCAAATGCACGTACTAAACGAGGGAAGAGAGTCACTATTGGTGCAATTAAGAAAGAATTAGCAGCAAAGATGGAGGCGCCAGCAAAAAAGTAGCTGGGGAATAATCTATGGCAACTAGAAAATCAACCAAAACACCATCAAAGAAAAAATCAACGCTCGTTGTTGGTGATCATGGTCGCGTTTATGTCACAGCGACTTTTAATAATTCGTTAGTCAGCATCACCAATGACTTGGGGGATGTAATTTCCTGGAGTACTGCAGGTAACGCCGGGTTTAAAGGGACTCGTAAATCAACTCCTTACGCAGCCTCCCTCGCAGTTGAGAATGCGGCCAAAAAAGCGTTAGGCAAAGGGGTAAAGTCAGTGGATGTTTTTGTGAAAGGGCCAGGTTCTGGTCGTGACTCATCCTTAAGAGCTATTAAAGCAGCCGGTTTGTCAATTATCTCAATTGCTGATATTACACCGATTCCTCATAATGGCCCCCGGGCTAAAAAGAAAAGAAGAGTTTAAGGAACAAAACTATTATGGCTAGATATACAGGACCAAAACATAAATTAGCACGCCGAGAAGGAGTCAATCTTTTAGATAAGACATCTGCTTCTCTCGCCCGCCGTTTGAATGTCCCGCCGGGGATTCATGGGCGAAAGAGTAAACGACGTCTCTCAGAGTACGGACAACAGTTGCGGGAAAAACAAAAGGCCAAAGCAATGTATGGAGTTTTGGAAAAACAGTTTAAACGGTTAGTAACTCAGCTTGAAAAACAAAAAGGAGACACCAGTGAGTTGATGTTATCTCTCCTTGAAACTCGTCTTGATAATATGGTGTATCGTCTAGGTTTTGCTAAGAGTCGTTTTCAAGCTCGTCAGTTTGTCTCGCATGGACACGTCATAGTCAACTCTAAGAAATTAACCATCCCTTCGTATCAAGTAAAAATTAATGATGAAATTGAGTTAGATGCCACGGCGCAAAAAACACCCGATGTTACAAAACTCTTCCAAGAGAAATCTGAGATAGTTTCGTTTATCGAACGAGCAGGTACGAAAGGGAGGCTAGTTCGCATGCCAAATAAGCAAGACATCGTTGTTCCGTTCAATACACAACAGATTATTGAATATTATTCCAGATAATGATACAATATATCATTGTCTGTCAAACCTTATATGGATAACACGCCATTTACAGTTAAAGAAGTAGTCAATGCCGATGGATACGGTGAGTTTGTTATAGAACCTTTAGAGCCGGGTTATGGGTATACTATCGGAAATGCGCTTCGTCGTGTTCTCTATACTTCAATTCCTGGTGCAGCCGTAACTACTATCAAGATTGCCGGCGTTAAGCATAAATTTTCAACTGTTGATGGCCTCAAAGAAAATATTATCGATCTTCTTCTCAATATTAAAGAACTCAATCTTGAGCTTGCAGAGGGGAAGGACCTGGCAACACTCAAGCTTTCAGTTAAAGGACAAAAAGAAATTACCGCCGCAGATTTTGAAGCAACTGACGGCGTTGAGGTAATCAATAAAGATCACTATATCGGTTCTCTTTCAGGTAAAACATCGAAACTGGATATGGAGCTTACCGTTGAGCGAGGTATGGGTTATTCCTTAGCTGAAGAGCGCAAGTCAACCTCTGTTGGGGCTATTCAATCGGACGCTATTTTCTCTCCTATTCGTCGTGTTACTTACAACGTTGAAGCGACTCGTGTTGGAAGACAGACAAACCTTGATAAGCTGACCCTTAAGATTTGGACAAATGGTACTGTTGACCCTCGTCTGGCTGTTGAAAAAGCAGCCCATATTTTAGCTAATTCTTTCGTTCAAATCTACGAACCGCAAGTAGCTGAAACAAGTGATGAGTTAACAGCAAGTGTGTCTCCTGTTCCATCAGGTCTAGCAAAAATGACAATTGATGAGTTAGACTTGCCAACTCGTATCTATAACAGTCTGAGAAACGGCGGTATTGAAACAGTTGAGCAACTTCTCCAGGCTCCTCGAAAAGATCTTATCTCTATGCGTAATATGGGCGGTAAGTCAATCTCAGTTATTGAAGAAAAATTAAAAGAAAAGGGAATATCCTTTTCAATCTAAAAGCGAGCAAAGATATTAAGATAGTAGGACTGGAAGATATTAAGTGTACGTTCCTCAAAATTGCCCCTTAATATCTTACTTATTCACTATCCTAATATCTTTTTTACTATGAGAAAACAAGTATTCGGTCGACATTTAAAGCGCGACACTAATGAACGGAAGGCTCTCTTCAAAGGGCTTGCTTCCTCGCTTGTCATGCATGAGCGAATTGAAACAACTGAAGAAAAAGCCAAAGCCATTAAAGGTCATGTGGAGAAATTGGTTACTAAAGCCAAAAAAAATAATTCAATCAATGCCAAGAGGTTACTTCAGGCGTATCTTACTCACGATGCTTTACAAAAAATGCTGACCGATGTTGCCCCTCGTTTTGTTGATCGACCTGGTGGTTATACCAGAATTTTAAAAATAGGGAGTAGATTCTCAGACAATGCTTCAATGGCAATTATTGAGTGGGTAGATAAGACGTCACGTGTTGTTGAACAAAAAGCTGCAGCTGCTTCTAGTGCTTCACCTAAGGCAACCAAAAAGAAACCAAGTACTAAAAAGAAGGAGACGAAATAATGAAAGCCCAAACCACATCCACCAAACAAGCAGATATTACTCATAATTGGCACCTTATCGATGTTGAGAATCAAACCTTAGGGAGGATCTCAACTAGTATTGCCACTAAACTGATGGGGAAAGCCAAACCACAGTTTGTCCGCAATCTTGATTGTGGAGATTATGTCGTCGTGATTAATGCCAAGCAGGTTAAAGTCACCGGGCGGAAAGAAGAACAGAAAGTGTATGCCAGACATTCAGGCTATCCGGGTGGATTTAGAAGTGAAACGTTAAAAGAACTTCGGGCTAGCAAACCTGAAGAGATTATCTATCATGCTGTCAAAGGTATGTTGCCTCAAAATAGGCTTCGTGATAGAATGCTCAAGCGTTTATTTATCTTCTCAGGGAACGAACACCCTTACGCAGAAAAGTTTGTGAGTAAAGGGGAGTTGAAGTAAAAAAACTACTATGGCAATTAAAGTACCAGAACAAACTAAAGCAATCAAAGGGAATACCACCAAGAGAGATTATGTCTTTGCCGTAGGCTGTCGAAAAGAAGCAGTTGCTCGTGTTCGTCTCTATGAATTTGTTCATGATGGTTTAAGTTGGGGTACAACTGAAATCAAAAAGGGAGATATTATCGTTAACCAAAAACCAATTGCCGAGTATTTCGCGGGAGATGTTAATCGTTTTAGGTATACTGAACCACTTCGGGTTGCCAATGCTCAGAATAAATACACTATTAGTGTAAACGTCAAGGGTGGAGGCCCATCAGGACAATTAGATGCAGTTGTTGCCGGAATTTCCAATGCTCTCTCAAAAGCAGATATAGAAGCATACCATTCACTTTTGAAGAAAAAAGGCTTTATGACAAGAGACTCACGTATTAGAGAACGACGTAAAGTTGGTACCGGTGGTAAAGCAAGAAGAGCAAAACAATCTCCAAAGCGCTAAACTTCAACTGGTCTTCACTTATCTATTAGATTTCACTTAGTAGTCCTAAACTATATGGGAGTCCATTTATTTAGCAGCTTTAATGCCTTGCTTGCTAAGCGATGTATATAGTTCCTGAGTTAGAGCGCCGAGAACAAGAAGGTAGAGGACAAAAACTGCCAACCAACCGGTGCATTGAGGGTAATCCGTTATGGAGTTAATCAATGATATCAATTTCACGTGCATCTCCTAACTGCTCTGCTTTCATAGCGAGTTCATTGGGCGGAAGCTGGGAGAGATCAATGCTCTCCTTGTTTGCGATCACAAGCCCTTGAATAATTCTTCGAGCCTTACAAGCTTTATACTTGGGAAGGTAGTCTACCTTTATTGAATTTTCGATATTGTAGCTAAGATCAATAATTTTGAGCGAAGCAAAGAGGAGACTGGTCTGCAGGAAAACATCGGCTACATTTCTAATGGGTATACTCTGCATGTGATAGGTAAAAAAGAAACTCTTTTTCGAGAAGTTAATCTGCATAGGCTCAATACTAATTTGATCAGGAAAAAGGTCGAAAGGAAAGACAGCAGAAACGGTAAGCAAGGTTTTTTGCGATGAGCGGACAAGTCTGTCCATTTTTTCTTTGTCTTTGAAACCGTTTGCTTTTAATGGGGGAGAAGGAGGCTGTCCTCGTATTTTAGAGAGGCTGGGGGGGAATGTAGAAAGGAAGTTTTTGCGAGAAATACCAACAACATCTGGAAATCTAATGCTTTTCACAGGGCTCTTGTTGCGAATTTTTTGGGATAATTGACGTGGATAAAGAAAAATAGCATTTTGTTTCATTGGGACACTATACAATAATTACGTGAAAGCGATGTTAGAATTTTGCAAGAATCCAATATGAACCCCAGGCAGTCAGCGACGGTGTTTTCCTTGACGAGTAGTAATAGTTGTGTTACGGTGAGTCTGTGGGACTAATAATGTATTTGCTCATTAATGGTTTTGCCATTTTTATTGCAGCTCAAGTACTAACTGGCGTACACGTAAATAGTTTTGTAACAGCAGTTATTGTTGCAGTGATTTTGGGTATTGTGAATGTGCTAATTAACCCCTTGGTTCTTCTATTAACACTTCCGTTAACGATTATTACCTTTGGTTTATTTGCTTTTGTAATTAATGCCTTGCTTATTCTCCTTGTTGATTATCTTGTCCCCGGATTTTCAGTTGATGGTTTCTGGTGGGCGCTTCTTTTTAGTCTAGTCATTGCCATTATCTCCTCATTCCTCAATTCCATCTTAAGAAAATAGTTATAGCCTGGTTTGTGATTATGTTGTTCTGGACAGGTGAGACCTTCAGTTAACTCAGATTTCATGGATTAACTCTCCGGAGATTGGAACTAATTTAACAACGTGAAGTGGTCGGGGTCGTCTTTGTTGGTCTGTAAAATATTCGCCGATATATGTTGCAACCTCTGGGGGGTCATCTTTAGGATCATTCTTATCACGAAGTAATTGCTCCAATCCTAGTTCCTGTTTAACAACTTGCTTGACCTTACTTCCACTCACTCCTCCAAAGTCAACCACGACTACTCTGTCTGGAGCTTGTCCTACTATATCAATTTGTCCACAAGTTGGAGGAGCTAAGTAAATATCTTTAAATTGTTTCCCCTTTGCTTTGAGGTCCTGAAGTTGTTTCTTTGATTTTTTTGGTCTCCATTCTTTATGTGCATGGGGCTTGGCTCTTGGTTTAAGGTAATCAAATTGTAATTGATAGTCATTGAGGAATACCTCCCTCATGCGTGGTAGTTCCTTTGGCACTTCTTCTACAGGGATTTCATCTTCGTATAATGATGGGACGATTTCATCCCAGGCCGAGAGGAAGAATAGCCCTATGGCATCATGGTCGGTTGGGGTGTTAAAATGCTGAGTTTCAGAATTGGCGGCTGCATTTTGCTCAAGAGGCTCAGGATCTTGCCGAGCATATAATTCTTTGGCTGTTCCATTTAAGACAAACGGCTTCTGGCGAAGCCGTAACTTGGTTTCAGATGGGGGTGGCACAACGAGCCATTCGTGGTGATTTTTTGTCCTAAAGAGTTCCCCGTTATACCTTGTCCTTTTTCCGCATTTTCTAACAACTAAGCATGACGCAGGAAAATGAGCTTCCACGGTGTAATTTTCTGTTGACGGAAGTTCTGCTGCTTGGTCTGCTTTATTCTTATCGAATTCATCGAGTAATTCTGGTCTTGATCGGCTGGCGCCGGTTGGTGTTAAGCTAGGGGGTTGGAAGTGGTAGGTTTCGTAATAGGGGTGATTTTTGGGGAAAGAAAGATGAGCAGTCGGTTCTCTGCTAGGTTGTCTATAGTTTTGATGATCTATGCCAGCTCGAGGCTCGGCATCTAACATATATACCTATCATAGAGGATGAGTTTTGACTATGGAAAGAGGACAATCTATATCAAATTGAAGAGCTAGTTTTCGTCAAGGACGAGTTCTTGGGAAAATAGATACCCCCACATAATTGCAGCCGGGAGGAGGTTTTCAAACTTCTCAATATTAAATTCATGGCCTCTGATAGAGAAGCGACGAATATATTGTTGCGTATTCAGTTCGGTAATAAATAACTCCATAACCTGACTAACTGGTGGCTGTACCTTTATTCCCTCTGAAAGGACTTTTCCAACCTTATTCCTTGCGATTCGAATAATATCGCTATCACTCGTGATTTTATAGGGAAGATAACCCCGACTCAGCGCGCGTTCTTTTAGATAGATTTGCACACCGCAAGCCATAGAGAGATATAACATACCGTACAGCCTGGTCTTTTGGATTTCCTGAGGGGATGGAATCGGCGAATAAAGAAGTTGTGCGAAGATGTTGGCAGCGCTGCGGCAGTGAACAAGAATATCCTCAGGCAAATAGAATTTAGACAAAGTGCTATCATGCGTATATTCATCCATGGAATAGACAATAGCTTCCCAAATTCTCTGAACTGTGGGATCAATTTGCGCTTCTTCGTTACTGGGCAGTCTCTTCATATGGGCAAGGATTTTGTTAAAAAACCTCTGTCTATTAGCATTACAAAGTTATGTAAAAAATGCAAGCACAGCAGCAATTAAGGTCTAGTTTTTCTTATTTTCAAAATACTCGTAGACGATTTTTGAAATTTGAGCCATACGTTCAGCTGCGGTTGCCGGATTCTTTGTCTCTGATAATTCCACAATAATGTAGTCTCCCGATGTGCTAAATACGATCCCTGCGTCGTGTTTGTAGCCATAGAGCTCCCCAGTTTTATGGGCAACTGGCGTTGTATTAGGCAGGTATTTAGGGATGCGGTCATTTAAAGCTTGACGTTTAAGTAACGCGAGCATCTCCTCACTACTTTTCTCATCAACAAGCTCTTTACGATAGAGCTTAAGATAGAACGTGGCAATATCTGAGGCTGAAGTCAATGGAGGGCTACCGACTTTAGAGTTATTGAGCCCTTCTTGCTTAAGAAAGGCAGCCATTTTACTCACTCCGACTTTTTTAGAAAGCAACAGAGCCGAGTAGTTGTGTGAAATAATAATTGACTGTTCGAGAGCCTCTTTCACTGTACGTTTAATCGAACCTTCTGTCAGTTCGGCTTCTTCACTGGCTATCTTAAAGGTTGCATTCAAAGAAGGGATGCTAGCTTCTAAGACATCATCTTCTTTAATCGTGCCATTCTTCATTTCCTGATACACCGTTGCCATCAGCCAGAGTTTATACAAACTGGCTGAGTAGTATTGTCGCTCTGGATTTTGGCGATAGCTTTCCCCTGTTTTGAGATTAGTCACGATAATACTGTAGGTACCAATATTCTCCCCCAGTACGCCTTGCACCTTAGAATCAAGATCTGAGGCAAAAAGTGAAAAGAGCTGTTCTTTTGAGTCCCGGACAGTTTGAACCAGCGGAGAAATAAGGGTATCTTTAGGTGGGTTCTTGGCAATAAGTGAATAGAGAAGTGATGTGCCAGACAGGATAAGGAAAAACAAAAATGAGAAGAATGACAGACCTTTGATGATTTTCACTCTTCCCATATTAGCTGTATCAGCATGATTCTTCAACACTAATTCCGAGCAAATGCTATAATGCAACGACAATGCTTATTGATAAGGTAACTATCACAATTCAAGGTGGCAATGGCGGCAACGGCGCTGTATCATTTATGCGAAGTGAGGGGAACCCTAAAGGGGGTCCAGACGGCGGCAACGGCGGTAATGGCGGAGATGTCTATTTTGTAGGAATCAATGACTTAACCGCTCTTGATAAGTTTCAGTACAAAAAGGTTTGGAAGGCAGGGGATGGAGTACCCGGGAAGAAGAAAAATCTATTTGGTAAAAACGCTCCCGATTTAGTTATTCGGATTCCACTTGGGACACGTATTCTCGCAGAAGACGGAAACGAGATTACCGAAATTACCGTTGCGGAGAAACCATACCTGATTGCCAATGGAGGTAAGGGGGGACGGGGAAACAATGAGTTTAAGTCAGCGACGAATCAAACGCCTCGGTTTGCCGAAAAGGGCGAGGAAGGGGAGAAAAAACTTCTCACGCTTGAACTTCGTTTAATTGCCCAGATTGGACTGATTGGACTACCAAATGCCGGTAAGAGTACTCTGCTGTCTGTTTTGACCAATGCCAAACCAAAGATTGGTGATTATCCTTTTACGACGCTTGAACCGAATGTGGGGATGATGGAGGGGATAATGCTTGCAGATATTCCAGGGCTTATTGAAGGAGCAAGTGAGGGGAAGGGTTTAGGTACAACCTTTCTTAAACATATCGAAAAAACACAGCTACTTGTTCACTGTATCGATGTTCAGACAGCGGATCCCTTGAAGGGCTACCAGACAGTACGTCAAGAGTTTGAAGCGTATAACCCTGAACTTTTAGAGAAGCCTGAGATTATTGTTCTGACAAAGATAGATCAGGTTGATGCAGAAGAGGCAAAGGCAAAAGTTGCAGCTCTTACGGAAACTAAACGAACCGTATACCCAAGTACTATTTTAGATGAGAATGCTTTAGCCACATTTCAAACGAAGTTAGTTCAGGCCTATAAAAAGTACCAAACAGAGACACGTTTTTAGTTTCCCTTTCCCTCGCCTGTTTGGAGATGCCCTTCAGTCATTGCCAACAACTTACCAAGTTCTGCAACAAATTTCTTAGCATGTGTTCGACTCATACCAATACGGGTCACAATCCGAATTTGATCTGAGGCAATAATTTTTTGTCCTACCTCCAACGTTACACCATCTTCATTGGTTGTCATAAATATGTTATCGGTAAATAGAATCGGAGTCGAATCTAAATTAATATTCACTGCAACACCTTTTTGTTCTTTTTTGTCCATACAATCACCTCCTTACCAACTCCCTCCGCCTCCTCCGCCAAAGCCACCGCCCGAGGATCCGCCGCCGCCTGATCCACTGCTGGATGGGGCCGAGGCCATAGTAGTCGAGAGCGTTTTTGAGAACGAGTTCATGGACATTGCAAATACAGCGGGGTTAAAGGCGCTGTACCCTGTATACCAGGGGGGCTGATGTGGTTTAATGCCTATGTCTTGCATCGCTTTAGCAAATTTTTCTGTCAAACTAAAAACAATTGAGTAAGGAAGAACTTCATCAAATAAATTCTTTTTCTCATAAAACTGTTGACGGTACTTTTCAGCGCCACTAATAAACAAACGGTAGCCAAGTGCTCTTCGATAGATATCTCGTCCGTAGGCGGTACGCCTAGGCATCTTCTGGGAGAACATAATGAGAGTAAGACCAATAATGGTGCTACTGATGGTAGCTGTTATGACAAGAGTTGATAGAAAGAGAGCAAATGTAATAGCGAGTAGAAAAACTGGAACCGCAACAATGAGAATGCCAAATAGGAGGTAGCGTTGCCGCACTGTTTCAGGATTACCAAAAAAGAGCTTTTTATTGGTAACTGTCTCGTAGAGTTTCTTTTTGACGTGTTTCAGATCATCATAAAAGGTTAACTTAAGCGAGGAAAGCTTGACTGCTTTTTCTTTCCCAAAGAGTCTGGTGAGGAGTACCTCCTCATAGGGGAGGAGGTTTGTGGCTGTCTTTTGTGAACGATTCATGATATAGTCGGATTTTCCAAGAAGCCATTTTTTCTTGACTTCCTCAATGGAGAGATATCCTTGTCTGGCCAGATCGATAACAGTGGCTGTGATATCTAAGGTGTCCGCTTTTTCATCAACAAGAACGCCTAGCTCAGCCGGGCGAAGTTTCTCAGGAGGTGTGAACTCCACCACAATTGTTTCATGGGAACCCAGAGGTTTGGCAGAGCCTAGGTGGGTTGCAGAAGTTGTCAGAATATTCTTAGTCCAGTAGTCCCTGCCTTCTTGCCACCATTTACGCAGGATAAGGCCAATCCCAAGGGCTGTGAGTAATACAAAAAAGAGAAGATTTATAGGTGCTAGAAGTCGTTCCCAGAGAGACTTTGGGCGCTCTACGCTAATAATTGGAACGAGCCCTTTCTGAAAGCCGGTGGCAATTGTCATGCCTTCACTTGCCTGGAGTGTATCTGTTGAGAAGCGAGCAGTTTGCTCATCGACCTTTTCATCTCGACACTGGGTAGTTGATCCTTTTATACCAACGTAACACGCAGTCTGAATGATGCCAGGCTGTGAGAGTTGTAAGGTTGCAGTCGCTTTGGCAATGGAAGCTTCCCAACCGTTACCCGTCACGTTCCAGTACAGTTCGTCATAGGTTGGATATGGAACAATCACTCCTGAGGCAGTATAGGTAACCAGATACGTATGCTCTCCAGAGATTGTCCGATCTTCGTCTCCAATGATAATTCTAATATTTGCTTTATTCGTGGTGACGTCAAATGGCTCTTTTTTCCCATCAAGTCTTACTTCATTTACTTTTACTTGCGTGTATTTGGTATCTTCGGAACTGGTGTAATAAACATAGGGAATATCCCGGTAAATGCCGTGCTTGTCCAGGGACTGAAAATCAACGTCTATAGTTTCTGTTATTTTGACTCGTCCATCTGCTTGAATTGCAATATCACTATGAAACGAATTAATACTCCAGTCAGCTTGTGCAATGGTTGATTGGGGAAAGGTAAGAAGAATAATGGTAGCGATGAAGAAGCTCAGGAATTTTCTCATGCGCATAGTATATCACTTATGCACGACTTCTCCTTGACGAGTTATCTAGTAATAAGGTAGTATTAATCTTTACGTATGCCAGAACAACCAGAGACAGAAAATTGCCCTAAGTGTGGCCAACCGTTAGGAGAGATTGTCACCACTGCCACTGGTCGTAAGCTTAAGCGCTGCTCTACGTCCTCCTGGGATCCAGAGACTCGATCCAATGTCGGCTGTGATTATGTCAAGTGGCTTGAGGTAGAACCTGAGACACTTGATGAGAAATGTCCCAAATGTGGCTCTCCAGTTATCCTGGCAACGACCCGCTTTGGGAAGAAGATGAAGAAATGTTCAACGTCTTCCTGGGATAAAGAAACGAAGAAAGTAATTGGCTGTGACTACGTGGAGTGGATCAATGGAACAACCGAACCCCTGGATGAAGATTGTCCTGATTGTGGCTCAAAACTAGTCTTATTTACGACCAATAGTGGCAAAAAGATGAAAAAGTGTAGTACTTCCGGGTGGGATAGGGCAGCCAAAAAAGCGACAGGATGTACGTATGTCTATTGGCTTAAACCCTCTGAGTATCCAGTTGTAACTCAGAGTAACGGCGAGGAGTTCCTTCCACCTGAACCTCACGATGAGCAAGTATAAACAAGTTATCTCAGAGATGTTTGAATACAACAAAGATCTCTTCACTTCATTTAAAAAGATCCACGATCAGTACCAGCTCGATCCTCATAAGATGCGAGGGGAATTTAATCTTGAAGGAGAGAAAGTCTTACGAGTGATTCGTCGCTATGAGAATATTCTCTGTGGGAAATCTGAAAGCGGGAAGTTTGGCAAGTTTTCAACTTCTCTCTCAGATAAGTTTTGGCAAGAAATCAGATCACATTTTCCCTCAATTGACGCTGTGGGTTCTTTGAGTTAACTTCCTCGTTTTTTTCCTGTGTTTCATGCATAATAGTGATACAGTCTGCTTATATGTTGTTTCAAAAGAAAAAACCTCTGGTTACTCCCCTGTCAAAAGCTCAACTAGTCCTTATTTTCAGTATTATTTTGGTGTTACTTTTGACAGGCTTTGTGTATACGCTCTCTGACAAGTCGCAGCAAAAACCTACTACATCAGAGTTAGTTACTTCACCAGAACAACAAACCAATCAATTGACCCCTGAATCTGAGGAGACACTTACTCCGCGCTTTTCCTCAACTGAGAATGAAGTTGAGAAAGCAGCTGAAACTGAAACTCCCGGTGAGGATTTTTATGTCGGTCCGGTAAAACTACCGAATTCGGCTTTTATTGTTGAGAAGTTAGATCAAGCTGCTTTGGAAGTGGAGAATCAAGCAGCTCCACAAGTAGCAGCAACTGATGCCGATATTGCTTTAAGTGATTTTTTTGCCCATCCGATAGACAGTTTTGTGCAGGTTAGTTCTTCAGTCAAAGCTGCAATGCTTAATAATGGCCGCAGAACAACACTGATTAAACTAGTCGATAGCGTCTCAAGATACTTTGTTGCGTACCAGAAATTCCCGTTTCCTGAAAGACCATTGGCAGATGAGGAATATGAGTGGGTCAGAGAAATGGTTGAGAAACGCGAGATGTCTGGAGTGTATGATTATGTTTTAAAAACAACTGCCCCTGTTTCTTATTGTGGAGCTGTTAATCAGACAGGCTACTGTTATAAAACTGATGGGCAGAACGCAGTTATCTATGTTCGTTTAGAAAAGCCTAGTGGGGGTGAACTATGTGGAGAAGATGGAGTCTTTTTCCTGTGGTCATCAGAGGATAATAAATTAGGTTCAGTTTGTTTATTTGAGGAGCCTACTCGACTGGGTGGATTCTCTTATGTTCGTTACTAAGCAGGTGAGGAGAGGTTGCCAGTTGGGTTAAACTTTTGTGGAGCAGGTCAGATACCTCAAGGTCAGGAAGCGGACTAATTGGGATCCAACGATAGTCTGAATGCTCTGAGCTTAACTGTATGGGTTGATCCTGATCAATCAGGTTGCAAAGAAAGGCAATCCGGACAATTTGGAGATGCTCACCTTTACTGGAGAACTGGGAAGTAGTCGCAAACGGATAGTAAGGTGTAACAGCAAGTCCAGTCTCTTCAAGAGTTTCGCGAACAACCGCGATCTCAGGATCTTCACCGTGTTCAACTGATCCTCCCGGTAACTCCCACATCCCAGGACGTGAGTCAAATGAAGCTCGTTTAACAATTAAGATTTCCTGATGCTGATTGAGAATACAGCCATAGCTAGCTACCAGTTGTTGAGGATCATTCATAGCAGCATTATAGTCGGTAGGTCATATCGAGAGCAAGTGTGGTGCAACCCCAGCAATATATTGTATAGCTAAAAAACATCTTTTTAAGGAGTAATAACTCCTCTGACTAGCACGTCCTTCACTTCATGTTGTTCTGTTTGAGGGTTTAAATGCGTGAGAACTTCAATAAGTATTTGTTCACTGTCAAGAATTTTGGGTAGCCAGGCATCTGTATCTTCAAACATATCCGCATAGGGAAGCGTATCACGTGTGAACCAGCGTGGTTTAACACCGGGGGTTGAGGTTGGTTCTCCCTGCCAGCGTTTACAGAGAAAGATTGTTTGTATTAGTGTTTCTCTACGCGTGCCATCTTCTTGCAGTAAGTAGAGATGCATCATCCCAGCTTTTTCTAAGTCATGTGAGTAGACTCTGATCGATTGTGAGGCAGAGTTTGTCCAGACCAGTTTTTTTATTTACTGAGATAAAAAGGGGAGCATAGGCAGCATAGAGTTTAGTTAACAATTGTTTTTGTTTGCTTGGGAGAAGATCTGCTTTATTAAATACGTAGAGTGTTTTTTTATGGGACAGATGCAGGTCTGAGAGAATAGCTTCAACTGCTTTCATCTTTCGGTACCTGTCCGGGTCACTACAATCTATCACATGCAGAAGAAGATCTGACTGAACAGATTCCATAAGAGTTGAAGTAAAGGCACTAATCAGACTCGGCGGCAGGTTGCGAACAAATCCAATCGTATCGGAGATTAAGACTGTTTCGTCTGACTTAGGAAGAGTCATCTTGCCAACACTTGCGTCAAGAGTGGCAAAGAGGGCGTTTTGGACTAAATTGTGTTTTTTGGTTAGGTAGTTATACAAGGATGTTTTACCAGCGTTGGTATAGCCAACAATGGAGATAGTTCGCAGTCCCAATTTTCGTCGTCTTTCCAGTTGACGTTCACGATCTTTTTCATGTTTCTCTAATCGTTCTTGCGTTT
>Ga0066639_10002864_pt1 | contig 14993 bp, 13 predicted proteins | sample CryGeyCG2114_010_2_FD_59504 | JGI IMG/M metagenome (GOLD analysis project Ga0066639, IMG submission 59504) | Groundwater microbial communities from aquifer - Crystal Geyser CG10_big_fil_rev_8/21/14_0.10 | ecosystem: Environmental > Aquatic > Deep subsurface > Groundwater | place: USA: Utah...
AACGCCACAACAAGAACTTGTTGAAACCTGCACTGAAATGCTCAATCTGCCCCAAGGGGGAACCTATGTCAGCATTTTGGTCGAGCAAGACCCGCCTCTAGGATTGCACCATACCACTAACAGTGGTGTGATTTCCAATATCATTGTGGCTTTGCCGGTAGGCTCAATTCTGAGCCTAGATTACCAACAACCCCGATGCGACTATGGGTACACTTGGTATCAAGCTCATGTCGTTGCCTCGGGCAACGAAACAGTCGAAGGCTGGTTCGCAGCCGGGAGAACTAGTGGCGAACTCTTCGTCAATAAATTCTCTAATTAAATAAATATGCACTTTAAATAAGGGAGACGGAATCCGAGAGACAGCTTTTGCTGTTGCTGCCGTCTCCTGACGACACACTAGCATTAAACTCTCGGATTTCTTTGTGAACTTAAAACAAATTTGAGTTTAGAAAGAAATCTTACTGAAACAAGCGAAATCTACCCAATTTATACTTCAGATCTGAAACTCTTCTCTCACCAATTTCCTTCGCCGGTACACCTCCGACCACTTTCATTGGCTCGACGTCTTTGGTGACGACGGCACCGGCGCCTACAATGGCGCCTTTACCGATAGTGACACCTGGCAAAATTATGGCTCTTGGGCCAATAAAGACGTAGTCTTCGATAGTGACGGGAGCTTCTATTGGCGCAAAAGTCTCAGAGTGAATGTCGTGTTCAGAATTGTAGATCATAACTTCGGAAGCTATATCGACATTGTCGCCAATCGTAAGGGGAGCACGTCCATCTAAGACAGCTTTTTGACCAATTATCGTGCCTGCTCCAATCGTAATACCTGAGGGTTGATAAAACCAGGCCCCCACATGGATAGTGGATTTGGAACCAATCGTGACACCAAACAAACGAAATAAAAATAACCTGAGCGTGTGAAACGGTAACCACGATATAAAATAATGTAGCACCGCCAGCTTTAAGTCTAAAACATAATGAACCATACGATTTGAGATTTTTTTATTGGCGACATCCCAGTCAAGCTGGTTGCCATCTTTGTCTGTAAACGGTGATTTCATAGGTATATTGTAAGTTTAGGACTATCAAGACACAAGCTTGAAGTCATGTACTCGATTGCAAATAAACTGTTTTTAATACTTCTAAAGTTTGATCGACACATTTTGTCCAGGTAAAGTTTTTGGCTCGGATTTTACCTTCTCTGACAAGTTTCTTCTTTTTGTCTGAACTCATTCTCAAAATTGACTGTAAAGTCTTTTCGATTGCCGGTGTTTTGAGTGGATCAAAGAGTAAAGGTGTCGAGCCGGTTACTTCTGGAATTGAACTAACGTTTGAAGCGGCCACGAGCGTCCCTAAATTCATGGCTTCCAAAACTGGAATCCCAAACCCTTCATACAAGCTGGGAAAAACTAAGGCTTCTGAACCTAGAATCAGTTTAGACAAATCTGAATCATCAACAAACCCAGTAAAGACTATATTTTGTCCAGAGTTAGCTTCAGTTTGGGTAAATTGATGCCATTTTTTACCAACAATCACAAGACTCACGTTGCGTTCTCTACTTTGAAGCTTATTAAAGGCCTTAATTAATCTGTCTAGATTCTTCTTAGGCTGTCGCGTACCAACAAATAGAAAGTATTTTGTTTTGATTTGGTATTTTTTAAGAATTCTTTCTTTTTCTGTTTGACTCCACACTTTCGGCTTTTCAGTGTTGCTTCCAAGATAAGTCACAGTGATATTCTGAGGATCAATTTTATATTCCTTAACAATATCTTTTTTTGTACTTTCTGAAATAGCCAAAATATGAGTAGCTTGCCTGGCCGAATAAGCAGTCCAATCCTTGAGTTGTTTTAGAACCTTAGGCTGAAAAGCCTCAGGGAAATAAAGAAACGAAAGGTCTAATATGGAAATGACTGAAGGCACTGGAGAAAATCTAGGAGCATAGTGACCTGGAGTAAAGAAAAGATCTGGCTTTGGTTTGGCGGTATAGAGATCCAAAGGTAATCGCCATTGAGTCCACAGCGGAGATGGTTTCAGAACTTTATACTTCCAAGTATTGGTTGGATTAGGCAAATCTAGCCGAGGTGAATTTTTTAAGTATACTTGGTAATCAAGCCTATTTTTCTTATGAGCCAAGCCTTTTAATATATTGTAGGCATAGACATTACTGCCAACACGCTGGCCAACATTTGCTTCGTTTCCATCAATACCAATCATATTTGTAGTATATCTATATCAGACTAATTTTTGATAGATGGAGAGCGTAGCTTCGGCTGTTTTTTTCCAACTAAATTTGTTAGCTTGTTTTTTACCAAGCTTCTGAAATTCTTTTGAATTACGTATTGCTTCTACTAGTCCATTTGTAATGCTTTGGACTGAGTGTGGATCAACAACAACTCCAGCATTTTCAACTGTTTCAGCCAGACTACCTTTGTTTGAGGTAACCACTGGGGTACCAACAGTCATCGCCTCTAGAACAGGTAAACCAAAACCTTCATAAAAAGAAGGATAAACAAAGACACTAGCTCCTGCATACAAAGCTGGTAGATCTTTCTGATCTACAAAGCCGACCTGATTAACGGCTGTCGATACCTCTGGCTGAGAGGTAGTCCCCCAGCCAAACTTGCCGGCTATCACTAATTCTAAGTTCGGATGTGAAAGTTCTCTCAATTGACTAAAAGCCCGAATCACAGAAGATATATTCTTTCTAGGTTCATTGGTGCCAACAGATAAGACATACTGGCCATTTATCTTGTATTTGCGTTTTACCTTCTCGACTTTGTTATGTCGTTCTCTTCTCTCAAGTAGACTAAAGTCTGTAAAATCCTGTGAGGCAGCCAAATGAACAACATCTATTTTATTGCTCTCTATTCCCAGAGTGTGAATTATATCTTTCTTAGTCGCCTTTGAATCCGCAATTATGTGGATGCCATCTTCTTTTACTCTTTTCAGCCGACGTGCGTGGGTAGTTATTATTTTGGGGTGTTGATGTTGAGGATATTTGATTGTAGTTAAGTCGTGGATGGTCGTAACTAGCCGAGCTTTAGTTGATGAAGGTTGAGCCCAATCTGAAGAGTGAAAAACATCTATAGTACCAGTAAACAGCTCAATTGGTAGGGTATGGAGTCGGTTGAAAATCAAATCCATTCCCAAGGGTGGAACGAGATAGAGTTTCTTCTGAACATTAAAACTCTCGAGCTGCTGTTTTAGAGATGAAAATTTTCTGAGAGAACCGCCAAAAAGAACAAATTCATGGCCACTTTGATCTTCTAGTAAAGCCTTTACAAGATTATATGTGTATGTCCCCACACCAGTACCAGGATAATTTACCTGGCTGACATCAATACCAATTTTCATAACAGTAGTCTACAATAAATTTGCAATGTCTTTTATACAAATTAATAATAATTATCTCGTCGGCGCAGTTAATTTGTTAATTGTCACTTTGCTTGCAGGCGTGATTGGCATATTGCTTATTCTCCAAGTTAAGGCTTATGAACTCAATGTTTCTTATGCTTTCTCCTATGATTTTTTCTTTTATGATCCGTTTGCTAGTAGGCTAATACTTATATGCCTCCTAGCCTTGGTGATAAATTCAATTTCAGCAACGATCAATATGTCAGGGCTTTTCAGTCATCCAATTGAATCTAACAGTGTGATTTTTTCTATGTGTTCAATTTTGTGGATAGTTATCTATCTTGCAGTAGACTACATTTTTGAAGTTCCTGGGATTGCACCGCTCGCCCTACTTATTCTGGTATTGATTGCACTCTTGTCTCAGCAATTAGGTCGGCTTAGAACTAAACTCGTTCTTTACTCAATTAGCCTAATTGTCGTAGTATTGCCAATCATTACTAGATTGACTGAATAAGACAAAGCCTTCACTCAGTTTGAAAAGCAAAAAGTCTATCTGTTCGTTGATAGTGCCAGACCACAACTCCGTTAAAGCTTTTTTGTTCTACCAAAGTATAATCTAAATCCTCAAGACGCTCTCGCAGGTGGTCTTCTGGATCAAAAATCTCTTGCAAATACCGAATCAGATAGAAGGTGTCAGGTAATTGGTCAATCGATTCAAAAGTGTCAGTAATTGGTACTTTCTTCTGGTAATACAAGTATGGATCTGCTTGGGCATAATTGGGAATCAGACTGATAGCTGATGAAGAATTCGTTTCATCTATCCAAGCAGCCAAACCGCGCCAATCTTCTCTATGAAACTTTGGCATAAAAATATAGGCACCTGATGAGATTACTTGGGTAGCTAGTAAGACAATAACAACTAGATAAGTAGTGGTTTTCGACATTCTCCTTAGTCCTTGGGTTATGACCAGATAAAAGGCGGGTAAAACAAAAAGAAACCTAAAGTAACTTAGCAAGGAAACTTTTGTAGACAATACAATACCAACACTAATCGGCACTATAAGCCACATCAAAGGTATGTAGTGAATCAGTTTAGTTTTTCGACTCAAGTTCTTTAAAGCTCGCAAACTAAGTAGCAGTGTGATGATTACTGGAGGTAGTAAGACCGAAAAATAAAGTAGATTGTTATCGATTGAAACTCTACCAATCAAAAATTTAATTACTATCAGTATAGTATTTTTTAGACTAAAGCCCCCGACAACTTGTCCCCATAATGGAAACTCAGCAGCAGTTCCCAAACCTATCTGTAGCTGTTTATAGAAAAAAGGCCACCATGCGCTAGTAAGTATTAGAGCAACAACGGTTTCAAGGGGGACTAACAAAATAAGGAGTGGCAACAGTAACCAAGGTACATAATCAGTCATCAAGGCACCATAGAGAGCAAAAATATAAAACCATGAATCTGATTTTCTAAGAGTTGCCAACCAATAATCTGGTTTGAAAAGTTCCTTTATAGTATTGATTGCTACATTTTTTAAATTCTCAAATGAGGTCGTAAATCTTGCCTCAGCTTTAATTTTGAGCAAGTAAAACATCGCTATCGTTGTAAACATTGCAGCCAAACTATACATTCGAGATTCTCCAGAATAGTAGATATGTAAGCCTGAAGTTGCTAGTAATATACTCGGTATAATCTGGATGGGTATTTTTAATCCAAAGAAACTAATTTCAGTTCTTCGAAAGATCAGTGAAGAAATGCGATACAAAAAGTAAATGGTTATTACTCCAAAAAATACGGACAGAATTCTGGTGGCAACTTCATTGTTGCCAATGAAGCTAATCCAAAATCGTAAAAAAACATGATAGAGAGGTGGATGAAAATCACCGAGTGAGTATTGGGTAATTAAATCGATAAATCCTTTGCTCGAAACTGCTCGTACGTTTATTGATTCATCTAGCCAATAAGATTGATCCAAGGGCAAGACTCTCAGAAAGAAACCTAGACCCAAGATAAAAAGTAGTGCAGAATTTTTAGTTTTCACTTTGATACCTTTTCAAAAATAATTTCTTCAAGTATACCAATGGACATTGCCAGGTCACTGACTATCTGTGTAAGCCCAACATAAACACTCTGGTGTTTTAGCATTATCTGCGTGCTTCTGAGTAAGGATATGGGTAAGCTCACAGACATAAGACGTAGGAATTTGCCCAATAAGCCAAATTTATATTTTCGTTTAGATAGCCATTTTGATTGCAACCAAATCTCTTGAATTGATTCTGGATTGTAATGATAAAACTTTGCCTTTTGTACTGCTGTGGCCTTTATTCCGAGTTTTTCAGATAAAGTCCAATCGTCGTCATATCCTCTATCTTCATCAAAACCTCCAACACTTAAAAAGGCATCTTTTCTAATAGCTCTAAAGACGGCTTGTTCATCAGGATAATCTGAGGGGTGCATTTTCCCTTTTTCAAAACCACGAACGATACTCCAGGACTTGGCCCAATTATTATCCATATTGGCGACAAACTCATCTTTACTAAAAGTACCTATTGTTATCCCCTTCTCTATGGGTCTGATTAGGTTTTTGAGAAAGTTTTTTTCAAAGGTCATATCCGCATCAACAAAAACCAGGATTGTACCTTTGGCTTGTTTGGCTCCTTTATTGCGAGCGCTACCGGGTCCCTTATGTTTTTGTTTCAGTATCTTTACCTTTTTAAAACCAGCCACTATTTCAAGAGTAAAGTCTGTGGACCCATCGTCAACGACGATGATCTCAAAGGAAGTTAATGTTTGAGATAATAGACTTTCCAGACAACGACCGATATTGTCTTGTTCATTGTATGTGGGGATTATTACTGAAACTGAAATCATAAAGCTGCTTTTCGATACCTATAGCAATCATTTTATACTATCTGGTCGTTTGTATTTGGTACCTATTCCATAAATCAGATAGCTTATTGTAAGTAGTAGCGTTCCAGCTGATATCATTTGAGAAAACTTTCTGATTGGGGTTGATACAAAGGTAATAGTTACTCTGTGTTTACCTGGAGATACCTTGAAATTTATTCTACCTTTGTAGTCCTTGAGGTTGTGGCTAATATCTAATGGCTGGGTATCAAGAGTCCCTTTCCAGCCAGGAAAATAGTAATGATTCAAAATAAAATGAATTGATTCTTCAGTTGTTAGTTCAAGGTTAAATTGATTACCATTTCTGTTTAGGTTCTCAACTGATGCATTTCCTTCAATTTGGTATAAACCTGTTGGGGGGATCTCCCCTGTATACCAACTTTTATATTCAGATCTGTCAGCAGTTCTGGGTAGAAATTCTCCTTCAGCGCTGCCATCGTGCCAAGCAGGCAAAAACGTTTGTTCAGGTTCATAGGCTGTAAGTAGTTGCCATGGTTGTAACCAGGCTAGGTTAATAGTTATTAAACAAAAAAAGACAGTCCACTTGCCAATCCCCTTGATAAAAGTCCCCAGACATCCATACATCAGAGATAAAAAAAGGGTTGTGATTGCTTGCAACCTCCAGGGGAAAATTGTCAGACTCAGCCAAGTAAAAGTCTCCCAAATGGGTTTGGCTATGGTTGTTTGAAGAAAAATTGTAATGCCAACACCTATGAAGAGAAATGTAGATAGTTGTCGATATTTCTTTTTTATTTTGGATTGATTGAAATGAAATAATATAAGAGTAACTATCACAAAAATAGTTGTAATACCTAAGTTTAAAGACATTCCGTAGGGTAAATCATGTGGCAGGCCATGTAACTTTCTCCAAGGTGAAGTGAACAAATACTCAAAGTCTACAAAGTGATCTCTTGACCACTTTTGTGCGACTTCAATATGGGTTAGATTTTTTTCGTAGATTGAGGGTAACCAAAAAAAAGTAGTTAAGGCAACACCCAGTATAAAACCAAAAACTACAGGCAGGTATTCTTTTAAGGATTTTAATTTAAAAACTAACCAAAGCATTGCTATAAAGACTGCATACAAAGCTACGACGTTGTGGCTAGTAATAAGCAAGACTGTTGTTAATGTTGTACCCAGCAATGAAAATCGTCTTTGGGGATTAACCCAATAATAAAGAAACAAAGGCAGGATACTAAGGGCAACGGCTTCACCTAAAGCTCCCCGAACAAATATCAACGTAAATCTATACGGCAAGGTTAGAAAAAAGATTGTGGCGACTAGGGCATTTGATTTACTAAACCATGTCCTTGAGAGTACATAAAAACTGTAACCAGAAAATATATAGCTTGCCAAGAATATGAGCTTAATACTATCTGCCAAGTTGAACCCTAAGACTCTAGGAATCAAAGCCATATAGTAAGGAATAAACCAGTTAAATAGAAAGACGGGTGATCCAAGTTCATTGGTAAAAGTAGTTATCCAGTTAGGTAATACCAGCCCTTCATATAAAGCATTCTCAACATGCCACAGTCTTATTGGATGCACATTTCTATCGTGATTAAGGTACATGAATTCTTTACCGAAAAAATAGCTGGGTAGGGTTACCAACGTCACACAAAAAATCGCTACCGAGATTATAAAAAGCTCAGACTTAAGAAGTCTTTTTAGCCTAGACACTGAGATCATACCTTGCTTCCATTATCTGTCTAAAGTCTTGATAACTACTATAGTGATGAGCATGAAATCCATATTTTCTTGCTGAAAGTATATTTGATTTAGAATCATCCCAAAATAAAATTTGATTTTTGGGAGGACAACCTAAGTCATTCCAAATAAGATCAAAAAACTCTCGGTTTGGTTTTCTCACACCCAGATCACATGAAGAATAAATACGTTTAAATAAAGATTTAAATTTCATCACCTCAGAAAGGTGCTCTAGACGATACTTTTCTTGATTGGTAGCTAAGTAACAATCAATGCCTTGTTTACTGAGATTTTTTACTGATAGTGTTATTCGCTTATCAACATCTTTTTCTGAAATAAACCAATAGACTAATAAATCTTCGATACTTTTCAGCCAGCCCCAACGAGGCATATACTCTTTCAAAACCTCTTTTAAGTCGGCACGCCCGGTAACAATCTGATGCCACTCGTTTCTAAAAAAGTCCTCTACCTGTCTTGGTTCAATATCTTGATCTTTAGAAAATCGCTGCAAAAAATCACTTTCTTTTCTAATCAAAACACCATCGGCATCCATAAGAATAATTTTTATCATAGTTTTTTTAGCAGAGGTCTATGTTTAGTACCAAATTATTAAAAAAGGCCCTTGTTCTTAAATGGAAATTTCTTATAGTTAGGATTTGAGAATAGATTCATATTGGATTAAGACATTCTCCCATAAAAATTTTTCTAGAGCTTTGTGAGGTGAGACTTTTATATGCAAAGCTTTTTCTAAAGCTTGAGCATAACTTTTGATATCAGTGGGATCGACGTAGATTGCGGAATCTTCTAATGCCCATCGAACTCTAGGTGCATCTGTGGCTACTATTGGTTTGCCAGACGCCAAAGCCTCGACATACACCATTGGCGAATTTTCTTGAGGATCGCTAGGTAAGGTTACTACATCTGCCATAGAGTACATCGTAGGCATCTGACTATAGGAAACTGAATCTAAAACAAACCTTTTCCCTAGAAGGTTTTTGCCAAAATTCTTTAGTTTTTTCTTCAACGGACCTTTACCTAAAACAATCAGACTTCCTTTGTCTAATTCTGAAACAGCTTTGATCGAAAGATCAATCCGTTTGTAAGCAACTAAGGCCGAAGGACACAAGAAAACTGGCCTCTCAAAATTTAGTTTTAACTTGTTACCAGGTTCGATCCCGGGATGAAACATCCCGGGATCGATTCCGTAGGGAATTAGTTTGACATGTGTCCATGAACACGTTTTTTTGGCCCATTCTAGAGCTGGTTGAGTTGTGGCAACAAAGACATTCGGGTGTAAGTAAAGGTTCCAGCGCTCATCCCAACCGGGACCTGAGTGTCCGGTGATAAGAATTTTATACCCTCTAATGGGTTGAAGTAGCTTGAGTAAAAGCACTTGCCAGAAACCGTTCATAGGGATTACCCAATCAGGTCTCTCTCGCCAAATAAACAAAAGCTGTGAGACTGAAAATATAAAAATGTGCCTACTGGCTGTATCTAAAAACCAACGCTTCAGGTTAAACCATTTTTGAAAGGTGTTTCCTGAAAATTGATGGGTTGGAACTTGATCTGAATTACCTTTTAAAAAAAGAACTTGGTGCTCTTTTTTAAAACGCTCGGCTAGTTCGTGGGCAAAACTTTCAGCTCCTCTCTCGACTTTGCCAGAATAGAGATTGAGAAAAATAATTTTCATAATGCCCTTTTTAAGTTCTTGAGTGGAGTTACAACAAAGGCGATAAGCTTTTCCAACAAACTATAGGAAACAAAGGGATTAGGCACAATTTCAGGTCTGTCTAAGCTAAAGACTTCAGGTATTTCTGATTTTTTAGCCAGCATGCCCATCTCTAGTTTATATTTTTGAGGACGGTCGATGACTTTACTTGAATCTGTTGGAGTCGAACGTTTTAAATGGGTTAGATGATAGTAATAGGTATCAACAAATACTAGTTTATCGTCTTGAGTATTAAGTAATTCGTTATCTCTAGATAGATATCCTTCCAGAGGGTACTCACCTTTCCAGCTATAAGTTGGATCTTTACGGTAGGCTCGAATAGTTAGGTGACCTTTTCTACCTTTTAAATGGTACTCTCCAGCAGATTCTGGTTGGTAGTGGTAAAGATCTCCGACACAGTTTCTGGTTCGAACCACTGCTCCCAAAACCTCTTTATTAGCTTGTTCTAGCTGTTTTAACAGTTTAGTTATTGAGTTTTGCGACCAAACTTCGTCGCCATCCACTAGTAAGAACCATTCAGTCGTTGTCTGCTCTAACATCTCTTGCCGACGGTCAACAATCTCGGTTCTATTTTCAATTGGACGAGAGTAAAACTTTATTTTACTGCCAAGCTTATTTTTTTGGGCAAGCTCAATTATTTCAACAGTTCGGTCTGTAGAACCAGTGTCACAGATTATAAGTTCTTTTACGTGTGGCAAAATTGATTGTATTGCAAACCAGATCCAATTTTCTTCATTTTTTACCAACATGTGACCAGTTATTTCCATGGAGATTACGCCTCTCTTTTTGTCGCTTTTTGAGCGGCGAACATATATAAGCCACTAATCGTTATCATGGTGATTGTTATAGCACCCGCGGCCCCATTTAAACCAAAGACTTGGATTAATACCCACTCAAAGATAACCACGAGTATCAGCTGTATAAAGGAAATCTTCACCAAAATATCGGCCCTACTTTTGTAGTAGAGAATCTTTCCGATAAAAGGGACTTGGAACAAAAAGGCAACAAATCCCAAGGTGATTAGTCTGAGAGCCCAAGCACCTACACCGTATTGTTCACCAAAAACTCTCAAAATTATGCCAGCAAAGGGTATGGTTCCGATAGCAACTAAAGCTATAGGGAGAATGACGAGCAAACCTTTTTTGAGATAGATTTTTGCCTGGAGGTCATTTGTAAAACTTGCAAAACGAGTACCAAAAACAGATTGGAGGACGCCAGCTATTTGCTGTGCCGGAATAAATAATCTCATGATAACCGCTAAGACACCAACGGCAGCTGGACCAAGCAAATAGTTGGTTATGTACAATCCAACTCTATCTATCAAAGTCCCAGTGATTGTCGACAGAGTTAGTGGCCGGATAAAAGTGTTGGCTGAGTTTTTAGAGGTTGATGTGACTTCCCCAGAAACAAACTCATAGGTTATTCTTGATGCAAATAGACCAATGACAATCAGATAAGCCACCGCATTGACTACCAAAAGTTCAATCACTCCCATATAACCAAACCAAATTGCAACCCCCAACAACACCAATCTAAGTAGAGGCTGAAGTGCCACAAAGACTGAGTCTAAAAAAAACTCCTTATGAGCCTGTAAAAACCCAGAGATTAGAGAACCAGTAGACAAGGTCGCGGCGGTAGCAAGCGTCATTATGAGTAAAAACTGCCATTCAACTTTAAAAATAACCTCACTTAAGACACCGGCAAACAGAAATCCAAATCCAAGGACAATTCCAAAATAGGCGACCTTTATTTTTATGACATATCGTGTGATTTGCTCAGCAGAACCTCTGCTCAAGGGAACAAACTTAACTAGTGCCGCATTTAAGGCAGGATCAACCATATCTTTAACTATGGTCGCCGTAGCCAAAGCCAAGGAGAAATAACCAAACTCTTGAAGCGAAACAACATTTGTGGCAATGGCTGTAAAAACAAATCCGGCAATGGCTGCAATACCTTGCCCAGAAACGCTCATAAGACTATCTTTACTTGTGTCTGAGGCGATAAGTCTTCTTATTTTTTTTAAAGGCATGGGCTTATTCTAGTATGACTTGTTTCTCTTGGCTACGGAGATTGATTGAGTTTCATTGTTTAACACGACAGTTGTCTCTGGGGAGTTTTCTAGCTGGCTTTGATATAACCAACCAAGAACACTATCAACATAGCTCTGAGAGGGTGGATATCCAAGCCAATCAAACAGATACCGATAACCATACACTTGGCAGCTTTGACCAACAACATCCAAAGAAAAACTGGAAGTATCCAAGCCTTTGATGGCTGATTCAACCTGCTCGAGTTTACTCGCGTAGCCATAGGAATGTTTTAGATTTAAAGTAGTCTGCAGATTTATAATCATCACCATAGCTACCACCCCAAAAACTAACTCAGGTAATCTGTTTCTAAAGAGATTGAGAAAACGTGCCAGCACTATGATGAAAACTCCAAAACTAGGTAGGTAAAAATACTCGCTCAAAAGTCCTGGATAAAAGGTACTCGGAGACAGTAATTGGTAAATAGCTACCAATAATATGTTTGTCCACAAAAAGAGAGCCAGCAGATCTTTTTTTGTGAGAAGATAAAGACTATAGCCCAAGATGACAACCACCAGGACTAGATAGATACTTGGTGCACGACTTCTTGAATGAGAATACTCTTTGCAGAGGGTTAATTCTTGACTAATGTCTACTCCAGGAAGATAAAGCACTCTCCCAAAGGTATTGATAGTCAAATCGGCTACTTCATAAATAGACACCTTTGTCTCAGATGTTTTGGGACTAGTGACGAAGCTTATTAGAGCCTTCGTGTTGAAAAAATCATGTCTTAGATCAAAAACTACTAACGGAGCATGTGTCAGCACTAACCCCAGGAAAATGGCCACGAGCCATTTTTTTTCTAGTGTAGAAAAAAACAAGGCCACAAAACAAAAAACTATCATGACTAAGCCCGTCATATGGGCTTGTATCCCCAAAGACAGCACGGCAATCAGTCCGATGGCTATTTTTATGGAAGGATTCTTTTTAAATTTTTGGACCAGAAAAATTGTTGCCAGCCCCAGTATGGATGATAGCGATGCATTCCAGTATTTCCTGTCATAGAGGGTGGCAAGTGTTGAGCTAGCATAGAAGTTACTAGCTATAAGCGCTGTTGTTCGGTTGCTAAAGTTTTGTGAGAGTTTATAGACAAAGTAAGTTGTGACAACTCCTAAAGCAGATACAAAAAGAGCCACGCCAAGAGGATTTGACTGTACAATAAAAAAGACTATACCCATAAGCCAGACAAATACAGGTCCAGAATAAACTCCGGTTCCCCCGATATGCCCGCCGATTAAGGGGAAGTTTTCAAATATGGCCAGATTGTGCGGTACATAGCTCCAAAATTCTTCGTCTAAAGTCCAGTGAAAGAGTTCAGCTAGCTTCCAGAACCGAGTCAAGGCAGCAATACCAAGTATTGAGACTATAAAAAATCTATTTTGATTTTTTGTTTGACTCGCCAAGTTTTTTGTTTTGCTCCAAAAGGAATCGAGTAAATTCATCTTGTAACCAGTCTTGAATAATAGACGCGTTGGGTATCACACAGTGACCACCAATCTCTCCCTGGTGATGTTTCAGCACAGGCCTAACTACTCCAGGCAATGTTTGTTTGTAACCATTGTTGTAAATAGTATTGTACTGAGTATAAACCTGGTCAAAGTTAAGTTCGTTCTGTTGGCAAATTGAATGAACCCATTTTTCAAAAATAATGTTCCACCCGTAATAGGTAGTTGATAGTATTTTGCCCATTTCAGTTTCATCGCTGGTGTCGAATGTTTTTGTCTCAAGTCCGACAGACTCAAAATGGTCTTGAGCTACCTGAGCACTTTCCGAAGTAACCGGACCAATCATTTTGGGAAAACGTTTAAAGTAGTCGAATAAATCGTGACCTTGACCGTGAATAAATTGCCCATTTGGTTTTATCGGATGAACTCCCATAAAAGGCGAATGCACAATTGGAGCTTTACTCTTTTTATATATTTGTTTGGTTGTTCCAGGTTTAACCGTTGAGTGAATTATTGTTAAGCGAGGTTGCAGTTCTTCAATCGCTTTTACAACTATGTCTTCAAATTTTTGGTTATAGGGTATACAAATATGGAGATAATCAATCGGACTTTTAAGTTCGTCAAAGTTAATATCTCTGGTTGTTACGGTATACTGGCTCTCCATCAACCGTTTGATTGCAGAGCCAACTTCACCAAATCCGATAATGCCTACATTCATGTCTGTTTTCTTATTTGTTTATAGTTTCTTTGTGATTGTATACCAAGATTTTATAGACAAGTACAGACAAAAGGACACCGTAGAAACTGAGCCAGATACTAGAAAAAGGATATTTTAAAAACCAGGGTTTATATTGGCTCATTTGAATAAATAAGACTCTGACTGATTCAGTTGAGTAGTAGGCAGTTATCAGCGTCTTAAGAGAAATTAGTTGAGCGATGATCATGCCAACTGCAGTCATCTTAGCAACCAACCTTCGCCATACTTTCGGAGTTATACTCAAAATGCCAATTAATAAAAGGCTCATATGTGCGCCAATAGTTGGAAAGAAATATCTACCTTGAAGTCCATGGGAAAAGCCGTTACTTCTAACTCCGTTATAATCCCAATAAGTAAGCGAGGCTATAAATACAAAAGATATCATAGCCAAAAGCCATGGTTGGTAGTTTTTTTGAACAACTCTTTTCCTGAAAATTTCTACAACAATTCCTATGCCTGAGATAATCATGAGTACTTTAATAAGTCTAATCAAGTTTAAAGGTAAGATAACCCCCAACCATTTATATACTCCCCAGTACCAAACAAGAGTTTCACGGTAATACTGACCTAATTGAGGTTTTAGATACTCAATAAATTTCAAATTCGATAAGCCGTACTCTTTTTGCTGTGTAAAATACGGCACTCTACCAGTTTCCAAAAATGGTTTGATCACTAACCAACCGCCACTTAATGAACTAACAATAATTAGGGGCGCTAGCAAACTAACTTGCTTTACCAGGCTTCTTTTGGAATATGTCCATTCCCAGATAAAGGCAATTCCCACTGCAATCAGAAGCGGTAATATCAAAGGCTTGGTTAAAATTCCAAGTCCTGCCGCAAATCCAATTGATAAACTTTTTTTGAGGTTGAGTCCCGATTCAAACAAATCGAGTACTTGCCAGATAAGAATCAGGCCAATTAAGTTGGTCAGATTATCGTTATTTATGCCAGCTGAGACAAAACTAAACATCGGGTGGAAACTAATCATTAGTGCCAATAC
>Ga0066639_10002866_pt1 | contig 14990 bp, 14 predicted proteins | sample CryGeyCG2114_010_2_FD_59504 | JGI IMG/M metagenome (GOLD analysis project Ga0066639, IMG submission 59504) | Groundwater microbial communities from aquifer - Crystal Geyser CG10_big_fil_rev_8/21/14_0.10 | ecosystem: Environmental > Aquatic > Deep subsurface > Groundwater | place: USA: Utah...
GGGTAGCTATATTCCTACGGGATAAGCACTGAAAGCATCTCAAGTGCGAAGCCTACTCCAAGATTAAGAATCCTTATAGTCCGCCAGTAGACTACTGGTTTGATAGGCTTCAGATGTAAGTGTAGCAATACATTTAGTCAAGAAGTACTAACGGACGATCTCCCATCTCTCTTGTTTGTCAAACAGAGAAGGAGAAGGTTTACGTCAAAAAGACATAGGTTTGAATGACAATAAAAAAGCACTGCTTAAAACGCAGTGCTTTTTTTTGGGAAAATTTATATTTTTATTCTGAAAGACGAACCAGTGGTTGGCTTTGTTGTTTCTTCACAATTGCGTACTTGATACCGTGTTCATTGCTAATACCCATATAGGGCACCCCATGGATGGCCATTTCTGTCAATTTGCTCATGCCATGAGATTCCTTCTCAAAACGATCATGAAACTCTTCGTCTCTCCACAAATTGGAAATGACCATACTGAGCCTTCCACGTAAACGGGGATCAACGGATTTATCAGCCTTCCTTTCAAGAATATGCTGCATTACCTCAGTTGATAAAATCTGCATCCCTGACAAACCTCCCACAAAGGGACTTATTGATTGCGCAAGGGAAAGGTCTATTCCTGAGAGAGCTTCTACTACGCTTGGTGTCAAAGAGCCTGTAAAACCTGATATCATAAGACTCATACTGCCTTTCGCGGCACTTGATTCCATCGCTAAAGCACGTGTATCATGCCATTCATGGCTTTGAATTTTTTTAATACCTTGCCAAAGTGCAATATTAAAACCATTTATAAATAACTGTTCCTGTTCCGAAGTCGTCAGATCATAACCTAAACGGGCAATATCACGTTCAATTTTTCTGGCACGCACACCGAGTCTCCATCCGAGAGGGATAGCAATTGCACCTTCCTGATCTTCAAATCGGATTCCGAACAAGGCTTTTTCAGGCATTTCCATAATATCAAACACAGCATTTGGATCATTAATACTATTCGGTCTGCCGAAAACTGCCTTTTTCCATGCAGCAAAACCCGGTCCGACCATTTCAGGATATTCTTCTGCAGGAGGATTATATGGGATTGAAGTAATTTCCAAAGGGGGTAGATCTAGTTGACGGCAAATGCTTTCAAATCGGGGAACATTGAGTTCAATCCTCCCACGATACATATCTTTATAATCTGCGCCAACCCAATAATCCCGGAGAGGCATTTCAGAAAGATGCTGCCATTCCTGCGACTCCTGTTCGTGTTGTTCGACGTGTGACAATTGTTCTGACATACTATATTATAACCTATAGTGTAATTCAGTTCAATGATACGATGTTTTTGTATAATAAGGTATATGAATCACCTCGGAAGAAGAACATTACTTTTTATTATTACTCTTATTACAGCATTTCTCATCTTATTTTCTTACTTTTTTTCCGGATCACGGGCTGACCGTATCACGTCAAATGAAGAATATATCAAATCACTACAGGAAGCATCCCGCGGAAAGCAACTTGCCGGACAACAATATCTACAGTCTGATACAAAGATTAATGGCGAACAAATCCAACAAGAGCAACCATCAAATCTTATGGAAGAGATTATATTCCAAATCAAGGCAGTATTCAGAGTACGATAAGATTTTTGGGGAATTGTGTTAGACTCTGTGCTTTCCCGTCAATTAAATGAACCGTATCCTCGATTCTCATTCCCCATTTTCCTTCGAAATAGATTCCGGGTTCGATAGTTAGAACAATGCCTTCTTTCAACTCATCACGAACAGTATGGGCAACCCGTAATCCTTCATGGACTTCGAGGCCGACACCGTGACCGGTCGAGTGAGGGATAGCTGGATACCCTTTATCAATTAATCCTTGTCTGGCTGTCATATCGATCTTATCCAGCTTAATTCCAAATTGCAATGCAGAAATCGTTTTCTTTTGAATGTGAAGCAAATCGTTATACGCTTTTTCCTGATCCTTTGTTGGCTTACCGTGAAAAAACACCCGTGTAATATCCGAGCAATAATCCTTATATGTTATCCCCATATCAATAAGAATGATTGAATGTTCACCCAAAACACCGTCGCTCATCTTGTTGTTATAGTGGGGTAGTGCAGAGTGCTCATCAAACGCTACAATCGGATCAAAGGAGAACTCAAGTCCGCGTGATTTCACCCAACTTTCCATTCGATGCATAATATCACGCTCGCGGATACCGCCTTTAATATTCTGTAGCACATCCGCCAGGCATTCATCTGTAAATGACGCTGCTTTCTTCATGAAATCAATTTCATTTATATCTTTCTGATTCCTGAAATCCATCACAACATTATTGAGCCCTTTGAGCTGAACTGCTTTTAGAGAGTTCTGCAAGTACTCAAACCAAGCATATGACAAATCATGCTTTTCAAAGCCAAGTTGTCGAATATCCTGATCTGTAAAAATACCTGACACAATCTGAATGAATGTACGGTCCGGACTTTGTATCAATACCTCAACATCATTAGCACTCTTAAAATACCTGCCGGCTTCTGTCTGATAACGCGTATCAGTAATGAAATAAAAACTGTCTGGAGTAACGACAAGCTTTGCTTCTTTTTCGTGAGGAGAAAGCGTTTTGAATCCCGTTAGATAGAGTATATTATAGAAATCAGTGAGAAGAAACGATTTAATATTATGCAGCGTTAAATAATTTCTTAATCTTTTCCTTCGTTTTTGATAATCCATTGAGATATTGTATCATTAGTACATGAAACTCATTTCAATAGATCCGGGGTTTGACAAAGTCGGATACGCCATATTTGACAAAACAGGAAACGGGACATCAGATTTCACATACATAACCTCTGATTTGATCAAGACGTCACCGAAATCCAAGCATGAAACGCGATTGAAGCAAGTCTATGAAGAACTTGAATTGGTCATCGAGAAGCATAAACCTAAAGTAATGGTCGTCGAACAGCTTTTTATGTTCAAAAACCAAAAGACTGTCATCAAAGTCGCACAGGCAATAGGAGTGATTGAACTTGTCGCATCGGTTCATAATCTTCAAATCGAAAGACTGACACCGCTGCAGATAAAACAAATGGTCACCGGTTATGGCAATGCGGATAAAAAATCTGTTCAGAAAATGATTGAACTCACATTGTCAGATAAAATTCAAATGAAAGATGACGATCAGGCTGATGCGATAGCCTGCGGTCTGGCGTATTGTTTTCAAACGAGATTCTCCTAATTAGCCCCGAGTTTGGTGAGGATTTTGACAGCGTACTCTGCACCGGCTTTCATAGAGGCTTTGATATCTTTTGTTTGAATATATGAGGCGATAAATCCGGCTGTATAAGCATCACCGGCACCTGTCGTGTCAACAACATCTTTCGTTCTCACAGCAGGCTGACGGTACACCTTCCCCTCAAAGTAAGCATAGCTTCCTTTCTTTCCGTCAGTGATGACCAGCAGATCATTTTCATTGAAGGGGGCATATTTTTTGACAATATTTCCGTCAAAATCAATACTCTCATACGGAAGTTTGACAAGGTCAGCATACTCGTAACCATTAATGATCATCACATCTACATATCGCGCAAAATGCATAATTTGCTCAATCGGACGACGGCAATCAGTCACGTTAAGATTAGCAAAGACCTGAATATCATGTTTTTTCGCAAACCGAAGCATATCTATTCGCTCGGTAATAGCAACTTTCGAAAGGTTTGCCATGTATATATTTTTAGCTTTTAAAAGCTTCTCATAATCGGATTCTTTTTCTATGACGTGCTGATGTGGTGTGCGGTAATTAATTACCGTTTTTTCACCTTTTTTATTGAGAAGAATGGAAGATATGTTGATGTATTCTTTTTCAATATCACATAAATCCTTATAAGAGATACCTGCTTCATCCAGCTCCTCAATGATCATTTTCTTAAATGCATTTTCACCGATTTTAGCGATGACTCCAGCTTTCAGCCCGGCTTTGACAACACCGATTGCGACATTCGCACCACCGCCACCCAGACCTTCATAAAAATGATCTGCAAAATATTTTCCGCCGACTGCAAGCTCCAAACGACCGTCACTCTCAGTAATCGATTCACCTTTGTAGTACAGATCGATTGTCACGGTTCCGATGCTAAGTAAATCAAGCATAGAATTAGTATATCAATAATGTTGATTGAAGAATATCGAAGTATGAAGTATGAATTTTTTTACTTCGTACTTCATAAATCAAAATTCTAGGTATTAATGTGACTTTACGATATAATATCTTCATGCTGACAATCATAGCCGGTGAAGATACCGTGACATCAAGACACAAACTACAGGAACTCAAGGAACAGTACAGAAAAAAAGGGTACAGTATCGATGTTGTCAGTACGGCTGATATTCCAGATCTTCTGAAAAATGCAGAAGGTGTCACGAACCTGTTCGGACAGGAATCGATGTACATTGCTGATAATGCATCCTCCAAATATAAAGGAAGGGCAAAAACTCCGTACAAAGAAGCTATACAGGAGATAGCAAAAAGCGATTCAATTCATCTTATCGATTGGGAAGAAGGGAAATCTGCTTACGATTTGACGACAATCAAGAAAATTGCGACTACGTTTTATGAAGCCAAACCGCCCAAAAATATTTTCGAACTTCTTGATGCCTGTATTCCGGGAAATTTGAATGATTTTTTGAAGGCTTTAGCAATTGTGAATACGTCACAGGATATCGGATTTATCTATGCACTTCTTTGCAGACATGTGAGGAAATTGCATTTAGCTTCTGAAGGAATCATAGATACAAAAACTCCTCCGTGGCAGCGCGGCAAGCTGTCGTTGCAGTCAAAGAAATGGGATCCTAAAAAACTTCAAAAATTTTACGAAGGACTTGCACGCATTGATATTTCAATGAAAACAAATACTACTCCCTACGACTTGAGGGAGTCTATTGAGCTTCTGGTTTGCTATTATCTGAAATAGTCAAAAAGTAGTACAATATAGCAACAAACGAAAGATATATTACTAATTAATTATCAACAGTATATGATCGACACAAAAATTTTTAAAGCATATGACATTCGCGGCATTTATCCGGGACAAATTAATGAAGGAGTCATGGAGGATATCATGCGCGCCATTTATACATTTCTTGCTGAAGAAATCGGTAAGAAAGATTTTTCGATTGTCCTTGGCCGTGATATGAGACTTTCATCTCCGGCTTTGCATGAAATCGCCAAAGAGACTCTGAAAAAATCAGGAGCACATGTAATTGATATCGGATTAGTATCTACCCCGACAGTATATTTTTCCGTTAAACAATATGATTATGATGCCGGTATTCAAATCAGCGCATCACATAATCCCAAAGATTATAACGGAATCAAAATCGTAAGACGTGACGGAGACAGTATCGTGAAAATCGGAAAAGAAACTGGTATGCCGAAAATTACTGAACTTGCGACAACCAAGAAGTTTCGTGAGTATACGTATGACGGAACGATAGAAGAAAAACCCAATGTCATTCAGGAAGAGGTAAATAAAGCAATGGATATCGTTGATATCGGTGATATTTCTGAACTTAAAATCGTGGCTGATCCCGCCAATGCCATGGGAATAATACCGCTCAAAGAAATGTTTGATCGATTAGATACAGAATTTATTACTATTAACTTCGAGCTTGACGGAACGTTTCCTGCTCATCAGGCAGATCCGCTTCAACACAAAACGCTTCGTCAGCTACAGGATAAAGTCAAAGAGACCGGCGCGGATCTGGGTATTTGTACTGATGGTGACGCAGATCGTGCGATGTTTATCAATGAAAAGGGAGAAATCATTCCGGCAACATTAATCACAACACTTATTGCAGGAGAAATCCTTCGCGACGAACCGGGATCCCGAATACTTGTTGATATCCGCTATATTCGTAATGTCGAAGATATTGTTCACGAAATGGGCGGAAAAGTCGGGTATACACCTGTCGGTCACGCTCTTATTACCAAGCAGGTGAATGCCGAGGATGCCGTTTTTGCAGGAGAATCATCTGGTCATTATTACTTCCGCTCGATGGGCGGATGTGAAAGTACCATTCGTGTCATCCTCTATGTTCTTCGAGTCCTTGCACGGGAAAAGAAACCGATTTCTGAGATTTTGCATGATCTGGAGACTTCAGTCGAGTCCGGTGAAACCAATTTTGAGCTTCAGGGAGATACTAAATCAACAGATGTTACAGAAAAATTGAAAGAAACTTTTTCTGACGGTGAATTAAGTACTCTTGACGGTATAGCAATCACATATCCTGAATGGCGTTTTAGTGTCAGAAGCTCAAATACAGAACCGGTCATTCGATTAAATGTTGAAGGTAAAACCAAAGAAGTGGTAACGGAGAAAGAAAGCCAGATCAGACAAATGATTCTTGATATGGGTGCCGTGATAGTTGAGTGAGTTCACTCTGAAGCCAGTATGGAGTATAATGGGACATTACAGGAATAACTATGCCAGAACAGGAAGAAAATCAAGGTACCACACAAAATCCGCATATCGAACTTTCACAGGTTACTGAAAAACTGCTGGATGCTCTTTCAAAGATCCAGGGCCGATCACCAACCGATGAGTTTTCAAAACTAACGGTTTCGCAAACCGTGTCTTTTTTGGCTCTTGCCTACGAAAAAGTCCGTAACGCAATCGAGTACCGGGAAGACCACCTCATCAGACGAGCTGCGATAGAGCGTATTCTCAAACGCCGCATGTCCCTCAACCCTCAAGGGAAAAATGAAGCGGAAAACATTCTCAGAGAACTCATGTGGGCACGATATTTTGCTAACGGCTCTCTCGGTGAACAGGATATCAGAGACATTCAGGCAATCATCAACAAATACATCTATATTCGAAGCCGTCTCCTTCACGGTCGAAAAAACAGTTCTAAAACATATATTTCTGACTTTTTGGTCGAACTCATAACTGCAGAAATTGAAGAGTTTTTGACACCAGCAGAATCACAGAAGGAAGCTGATTTCGGATATTACATTTTTCAGACCCTCAAAGACAAAGTGAAAATTGAGGATGTTAAAGAATCGCAGAAAGACACATTCCTTTTTATTGCGATTGAAAAAGCTTATCGTAAAAGCGACCAGGCGTATCAACGCTATCATCTATTCAGGCTTTTTTATAAGCCTCTCTCTCAGTACTCCGAAAAAGAATTTGATTCACTGCTGCCCAAGCTTCCGGATGTTTTCAAGAAAACTGATGAACTTATAGCAAACCCTACTGTTGATAAACTTGTCAGATTTGTCAGAAAGCAGTTACCACCATTCCTCATTATTTTCTCAATCATCCGTGAGACCAAAGGAAATCTGAAGGAACTGTTTACGGATAAAAATAAGCTTTGGGCAAAGGTGGAGCAAGTCTCACGAGATAAGTACGCTCAGGTCAGGTCACGACTGAATGTGCTTGCCTTTCGTAGTTTGATCTATATTTTCATCACGAAAATGGTGTTTGCTCTTATTTTAGAAGTGCCTGTCTCGCAGATACTTTATAACCACGTTAACTATCTTGCTATCGGTATAAACAGCCTTGCACCACCTATTTTCATGCTTTTTATAATCCTTACGGTCTCGGTTCCGGGAGACGATAACACAAAACGTCTATTCTTACGCATTGTAGATATTATTGATAGGGACTCAACATTTGAAAAAACGACTGCTTTTATCACGAAGAAAGTGAAAAACAAAAGACCTATCCTGCTATTCGGATTTAGTATCCTATATATCTCTACCTTCATAGTCACCCTTTATCTTATCCATCTTATGCTTAAACTCGTGCATTTCAATTTGCTAAGTGAGGCCCTGTTCATTTTCTTTATCAGTGTGGTGGCATTCTTTGCGTATCGTATTAAACAGATTGCGAATATGTACCGTCTTACGGAAAAAGGCAGTTTTTTTTCTCCGGTTGTTGATTTCTTTTTTATGCCGATTTTATCTCTTGGTAAGCTTTTTAGTGAAGGTGTTTCGAAAATCAACTTTTTTATTGTCCTTTTTGACTTTATTATTGAAGCTCCGTTTAAACTCATCATTGAAGTAATAGAGGAGTGGATTACCTTCGTGAGACAGAAAAAAGAAGAGATTGTTTAACCAACCTGATTGGGATTGATCGATGCGCGACCGATTTCTTCAAATTCATCAGTAGCTTTTTTCATATCAAGCTCACGAAAATCGATTCCCTGTTTATTAGCCGCAACCAGTCCGTTAATAATACGTCTTGCTTTGATAGCATCTTCCCTCCACAAAAAATTGATCGGTTCAGGCTGCTGGATAAAAACTTCCATCTCGATTTGCAATGTTGCGAAAAACAAACCCGTTGTACTAGATGCTTTCACGATTTTTGTATAAGGAATTGATGTTGAAAGAGTGCTCGCAAAGAACAGACCATGACGTACATCAATTTTATTCTCATCAATAATAAGCTCATCAGGGAAAAGGTCAAAAGGAAATACCGACTTGCAGCGAAATAAAATATTATGAGACCCCTCAAGAGCCTCTTCAAGCTTATCTACCTCTGTTTTCTTTCCGGTTACGTCGGATTTTTTTCTTTTAACATGATCATCCTGATTCTCGTAAATAGTTCCTACAGATTTCATATTGTCATGATAAGCCATAAATGTAAAAAGAATAATAATATAATGTAAATGTTTTATAATAAACCCTTATGAATACCGTTTGGAACAAGCAATCTATTGTCGGACAAGCTCCTATGGACGGCGTGACTGATGCCGCTTTTCGGTACATCTCCGATGTTCACGGTATGCCAGACTTGCTCTTCACCGAGTTTGTCCCTGTTGAGGGCATTGCACGCTCTGCAGTACGTGTTCTTCAGAGCTTTGTCCATCATAAGACCGAAACTCCCACTCTTGCACAGATCTATGGACGAAACCTTGATGCTTTTTATCTTTCTGCTTTTGTAGCGGCTGAACTCGGCTATGACGGTATTGATATCAATATGGGTTGTCCGGATAGAGCGGTGACCAAACGGGGTGCAGGTGCCGGACTTATTAAAGCTCCGAGTCACGCAAAAAAAATCATTAAAACAGTCCAACAGGCAGTAAAAGATTGGTCTCAAGGGAAAACAATGGTTGAAGCGGGAGTGCCTGAGGATATTATGAAGCAAGTGGCATACATGCAGAATGTATATCAGGTGAAGGGTGATCGTTCTCACATTCCTGTATCCGTCAAAACACGGATCGGGTACGATAAAGTCGTCACAACTGAATGGATTAAGTATCTAACAGAGGCAAAACCTGCCGCAATTTCTCTACACGGGAGAACACTCGAACAAATGTATACCGGAAAAGCCGATTGGGACGAGATAGGCAAAGCAGCCGAAGTGACACATGGCGCAGGTATTTTGCTTCTCGGAAACGGAGATATATCATCTGTACCGGATGCCAGAGAAAAGATAAAAACATATAACCTTGACGGCGCTTTGATCGGTCGTGCGACCTTCGGCAATCCCTGGATTTTCAAAGAAATTGAGGCAGACACACAGCTTCGTATCAAAACGGCTCTTGAACATGCAGAAGTATTTGAAAAATTGCTTCCTGACGGTCACTTTCTCTCACTTCGCAAACACATGGCATGGTACATCAAAGGGTTTGATCACTCTGCCGCACTTCGTGACAAGCTTATGAGATTGCAATCAATAGAAGATGTTCGGGAGATTCTTACTCCTTATCTTCGTGAAGAGTGAGTGCGAAGATACTTCTGAAGTTTCTCAAACTGTTCCGGGTTAAAAATTGAGACCGGTAAGACTTCTTTTTGATACTTTGAAAGTACCTTGACTAATTTTTTTTGCTGTTGTTCCGAAACCAGATCAGTTTTAGTCAAAAGAATGGTCTGATCTTTTTCAGCTACCGCCGGGTTATAGTTTTCAAGCTCGTGCATTACCGTACGGTAATCCTTTTCAATATCTGCTGAGTCTGCCGCTATACAATGAAGGATCACCGGTACCTTTTCTACATGTTTAAGAAACCGGAAACCAAGTCCTTTTCCTTGTGAAGCACCTTCAATCAGACCGGGAATGTCCGCAATTACACTGTTTTCAAAAACGCCGAGATTCGGTTCAAGCGTTGTGAATGCATACATAGCCGTTCGAACTTTTGCAGCTGTTAATTCATTCAGCAGACTGCTTTTCCCGGCATTCGGAAGCCCGACCAGGCCAAAATCTGCAATAAGCCGCAGTACGGTTTTGTAGACTTTGCGTTGTCCGGGAGTTCCTGATTCGTATTCGCGCGGTACCTGATGTGTGGAGGTGGAAAAAGCGCTGTTACCCCGCCCGCCATTCCCGCCTCGTGCAAGAAGATATTGCTTTCCCGCTTCATTAATCTCGATTTCAAATCCTGTTTCCAGATCGGTCAATAACGTACCGATCGGCACTCTGAGTATTAAATCTTCTCCGTCTGATCCGTTTTTACGAAAACTTTGTCCGGGTTTACCGTTTTCCGCTTTGTGCTCTTTGGCACCGAGGTAGTTGTGAAGATCTGCCAGCTGAGGATCTCCCTCAACAAAGACACTTCCGCCGTTTCCCCCGGGTCCGCCGCTTGGTCCGTGCTTCATCGGGAAAAAAGTGACAGCTCCGCGACCGCCGCTTCCTGACTTTACTTTTATTGTTACTTCATCGATAAACATATGGTGATATTATAGATTGGATTGATACAAATATCCACAGTAGACAGTCAGTCACAGACAGAAGTGTCCAAAGGTTTGATATAATGAACAGCATTACTATGGAATTGCTACTGATATTTACTCTTATTCTCCTTAACGGATTTTTGTCGATGGCAGAGGTGGCTTTGATCTCTGTAAAAAAATCGAAGCTCAAACATCTTGCATCTGAAGGAAATCTCAATGCAGAAATAGCACTTCAGATGGCAGAGAACCCAAACAGATTTTTTTCAACGGTTCAGGTGGGTATTACACTTATCGGTATCCTGACCGGTGCTATCAGCGGTGTGGCGTTATCTGCTCCTCTGTCCGGATTGTTTCATAGTATCGGATTTTCAAGTACCATTGCTGATTCTTTTGGCTTCGCTATTGTTGTTATTTTTGTCACGTATCTTTCTCTGGTAATAGGGGAATTGGTACCGAAAAGACTCGGTATGAACTTTTCGGAAAAGATTACCCTGATGGTTGCGGGCCCGATGTACAATATTGCGAAGATTTTTAATCCTTTTGTAAATATTCTGACTGAATCGACGGAGTTTGTCATGGATTTTCTCCATTTGAAACCTAAAAAGAAACTTCCGGTCAGTGAAGAGGAGATAAGACTTCTCATTCAGGAAGGTGCTCAGATGGGTGTTTTTGAGGCTATCGAAAAAAACATTGTAGAGAAAGTACTGAATATCGGCGATGCGAAAGTAACGTCCCTAATGAAGGCACGTAATAAAGTGGTTTGGCTTGATATTAACGATTCTGACAAAGCAATCACCGATACCATTCTGGAAAATCAATACTCATATTTCCCCGTTTCCGATGGAGAAATGGACAATATTATCGGTGTCTTAAGAACTGATTCTTTTTTGGCAGAAACGATTGAAAAACGCGGTAAAAAATTACAACTCAAAGAACTGCTGCATAAACCGCTTTTGATTCCGGAGAATAAAAAAGTGCTGGATGCGCTTGAGCTATTTAAGAGGATGCGAATTCATTTGGGAATAATCATTGACGAGTACGGAAATGTACAGGGAATTTTGACATTGACAGATATTTTGGAGTCAATTGTAGGGGATATTCCCGATATCAATGAGCAGGAAGATGCTCAAATTACACGACGAAATAAGAACACATGGTTTGTAGACGGATTGGTCTCAACAGTAGACTTCAAAGAATACTTCAAAGTTCATGAACTGCCTGAAGAGGAAGAAGAGTTATACAACACAGTCGGTGGTTTTGTTATGAACGCCTTAGGCAGGGTACCTGTCACCGGAGATAAGGTAGAACTAAACGACTACAGTCTGGAAGTTGCCGATATGGACGGCAATAGGGTAGACAAACTTTTGATACACAAAAACGAGTAGTCTGTTTACTCTATATTCTCTTCATCACTTACAGCCAACAAATGACTATCATCAATAGTCAGAGCGCCTTCAAGTACCTCATAATTACCATCAACATACAGTCGTGACGGTTCACCCAGAGAGGTAAGATGCATATCTACTGCCTCACAGAAAGTAGCATATCCGTCGACACCACCCGAGACAACAGCATTTCCATACACCTGTGATTCCTGGTGTTCACTCACTGCGCCGGGATGATAGCATTCATTTGTCGATCCAAACATAGATGATCCGGTCGGTCTTCGATGAGGACATTCATGTGTTACCCGACGAACTTCATCATCTTCGTAATCCTGAGGACTCATATTCCCACGAATCCAACAGGCTGGTCGTCTTTCTATTCCCATTTCATGTCACCAAACCCGTAATATGTTGCCGATGAATCACCATCAGGACTTTCAAGATCCTTAACGAGCATTCGAGGATAACCACTTGTAATGTGATAAATCAGAGTATTTGTCCCGGGAAGCACTCCGTTGATACCCCATGGTGTCTCTTCTCCATCAGGAAAGTCCGTTTCCTGAAGTATCGAATCAGTCTCTGAAAGATCTAAAACTGCAAGCCTTTCCATAATCCTTGGATTTAAAGTGCCGGCTTGAACACCTTCATAAAGGTCCGCAAGTACATGCTGAATCCTTTGTCCGGGATGTCGTTGCATTAATTGCCACATATCGCCAAAAAATGGAGTATCAAACATTGCGGGATCAAGACCTTTTGTAGCTGTAAGTATAGCCCGTTCTGCCTCATTATTCGGTTCTGCGCGTGTTTGAAACAATTGGAACCAATTCTTTCCGAATGTTATGATATCTAAAGGAGCTTTCGGATCAGTGTTCCGAATAGATTGCAGAACTGAACCTGCAAACTGTCCGTAAGCACCCTGCAACCGATCAAGTTGTCTTTTATTCTTCCAATTGACTTCATGGATACTTGGAAGTCCGTTTTCAAATTCTGGTCTTGGCATAATGACGAGAATTATAGGTTATACAGTTGCTCAAGTCAACGTAAGTGCTTTCTAATTAAACATATTCGATATGTAAAATAATGAAGTTGACATTTGTTTCCTATAAAATATATTTCTTGTGGTATCTGGAATCTGTACAACTTGCTGGGACAGCTATTGTAAGAAAACGCCATTTCCCATAACTTTCTTATATAATAACCTTATTAATATTATCTGATACTAATTAGTTGTTCTTCAATCGCAGAATTTCCTTATACCCAAACGGAAAAACGAATTACTATGACCAGTTCAAAACGTCAGTGGGGCACTGAGCGTAATACAACACCGCTTCCTTACCTCCATGACCGTCCATCAAATAATAAGATAGCCTTGAGCAGACTAGCAATTGTTCTCACGATATTCTTTTGGATTCTCTATATCATTTCCGTTATTATCCGTCAGTTTTTTGTAGGGCCTGCGACATTTCAATTCACAATGGAAGTTGTATTTTACGTTGTTGTTGTTTCTTTCCTCACTTTCTCAGCTCTACTGTATCTCATCACCAGACAAGGAGCTTTGCAGCGATTCCAAAAACATGTACGTGTCCCACGTGCTGTACTAGACAAGTATTTCTCCCGGAACGAGCCGAAACTGACAGTTCTTGTCCCTTCTTATGATGAGGAGCCGTCTGTTATCAGAAAGACTCTCCTTTCTGCTGCCATTCAAGAGTATCCCGGTCTAAGGATTGTCCTTTTGCTTGACGATGATCCCTATACAAAAGATATAAAAAAGCTTGCAAGACTACATGAGACATACAAACTGCGTGAGGAAATTGAAAAGCTTCTGAGCAAACCACACAAGCGATTTGAACAGGCTTCCATAGATTTCCAAAAGCAAAGTGCAGGTAAAAAAATCGTAACATTTAAGGATATCAAGGCTCTGTCGTCACAGTATTCATGGGCTTCTACTTGGCTGCGGAAGTGTGCTGATAGCGAACAAAATACTGATCATGTAGACACTTTCTTTAGAGAACATGTACTGATGGATCTTGCTAAAGATCTCCTCATGGTGAAAGAAGCATTGCTGCATTCACACGAAGAAAACATATTATTATCAAAAGATCGTGTTCAACAGCTATATCAACGGCTTGCCTGGATATTTGAGGCAAAAATTGAAATTTTTGAAAGGAAACGATACATTTCACTCTCTCAAGACCCAAACAAAGCAATGAATCTCAATTCATACATAGGACTGATGGGAAACAAATATCACATCGAGGATACCCCTGACGGACAGGTACTCGTGCCGGTCACCAGACCGAGAAAAGGAGATGTATATTTTCCGGATAGTGAGTTTATTCTTACACTGGACGCCGATTCTATCCTTCTTAAGGATTACTGTCTCAGACTTGTATACTTCCTCCAACAACCTGATCACAGCGATGTGGCGGTGACACAGACACCATACTCATCTTTCAGAGGCGCAGCTACCCGTATTGAGCGCATTGCAGGAGCGACAACTGACATTCAGCATATTCTGCATCAGGGAATGAGTTACTACGATGCAACTTTTTGGGTCGGAGCAAATGCGGTAATCCGCAAAAAGGCTCTGGAGGACATTGCAGAGAGTGAATGGGTCGGAGGATTCGAAGTAAAAAGATACATTCATGATAACACGGTAATCGAAGATACCGAATCGAGTATCGATCTGACTTTTCATGGATGGCGGCTGGTGAATTACCCGGAAAGATTGAGTTATAGTGCGACACCGCCGGATTTTGGTACTCTCGTCATACAGCGCAGAAGATGGGCAAATGGCGGTCTTCTGATTATGCCGAAGTACTGGTCACATTTACGTCTGAAAAAGAGCAGAAACGAACATGTTTCTCAAATAGAGTCATTTATCCGCCAGAATTATATGGCTTCAATTGCGTGGTCAAGTTTCGGATTGCTCTTCCTGTTGGCATATCC
>Ga0066639_10002870_pt1 | contig 14978 bp, 15 predicted proteins | sample CryGeyCG2114_010_2_FD_59504 | JGI IMG/M metagenome (GOLD analysis project Ga0066639, IMG submission 59504) | Groundwater microbial communities from aquifer - Crystal Geyser CG10_big_fil_rev_8/21/14_0.10 | ecosystem: Environmental > Aquatic > Deep subsurface > Groundwater | place: USA: Utah...
CCCGACCACATTCCTTTCCTATCTTCTTTACTCGGTGCGATATGTGCTGAGAGGGCAAATGATATATAGAGAAACACCCAAAAGCTCCATGAACTGATATTCGTTTTTGAAAAAATGAAAACAAACACAGCAGGCATCGTATGGAGCAATGAAGAAAATGATTGTCGTGCATCCAGTAGGAGACCTATTATTTCTTTTCCGTTTGGCAAAAGAAAAAATAAGAGCAAAAACAGCATTCCTGTGCCAAAAATCATAGGGGCAGCGCCGATAAAAAAGTTCCCAAGTGTTTGATAGATACTTGATTTTTTGTAGCTATGGTTTACATGACCAAGCCCTCCGGTTTCTTCATTTGGTTTAAATAGCGCAATCTCTTTGACGGTATGTCGAAAGAGTATGGCAAAGAGATAGTGTCCGAATTCATGAAACGGTGTCCCAATCCATGCTGTCCAGAGGATTCCTTTCCAGCCAAATGTATTTCGATAATTGAGATTACTCCATTTCTGAAGTTTTGCCAGCAGAAATCCAAGAAAGAAAAAAATACCAAACACACCGACAAGTTGCGTTGCGGTTACTTTGAGCGTTTCTATGAGCAGGATAGTGTATGAATTATCCATAGAGAAATGCTCCTATAACAATAGAGATATTACAGAAAAAAAGAAGTGTATACATACATACGATTGGCTTTTCTTTGTGAAGAATACCATACAAAAGCCACACAATGTTTGCAAGCGAGAACCCTGCCCAGGTGATGAGGGAGATTCCTTTCGCGTCTTTCTCAAACCAAATTTTTCCGGCTTGCAATGCTGTCATGGCCGGAACAAAAATACTCGCTCCATAGACCATTTGATCAACATACCGTTTCAATGGATTTGGATGTGGATATGGTTCATATTTTTTTGTATCCGTATGATTTCTGTGAACACGTTTTCGTTTTTGAATGTGGTGAAGGGGGTCTGCCATAAGAATGTATGTTTATTATTCTTGTCATCTGTGAGCTTGTGTGGTCTCAGCTATAGAGCGTCAGAGGGCGGATTGTGAATAAGAAAAGTATATCATGTATGTGAGTACTATAAAACCCGCTCAGAAGCGGGTTTTATAGTATGGTATAATTATGTGTTTTTTTGAACCGGTACGACACTTGCGTATTTTGCTTTTTTAAGACTTCCGTCAAAGCGTTTTCTCATTTTTGTAGAGAACTGTACAATACCTGCTCCCACTGCGTATAGCGTATCGTCTTTTGCCTTGCGGACGTTCTTTCCAGGGTGGATTCGTGTTCCTCGTTGTCTGGTTATGATTTGCCCTGATTTGGCAAACTGACCATGCGTAATTTTTACGCCGAGGTACTGTGGATTGGAATCTCGTCCAAGTCTGGTGGATCCACCCGCTTTTTTGTGAGCCATAGATCACAGAGCGGTTGTTCTTATCACTCGCATCTACGTGACTGCGTAGAGTGGGGAGTGCGCTACCCGAGTTCTGCCTCCTAAAAACAGAATCTCGTTGCTAACCATGTCGAAAAATAAGATTGTGTGAGTATAAAGGAATGATATGAGATTGTCAAGAGTCGAAAGAAACGCTATACTGATAGCATCTGTATGCGTGTATACCCGCTCAAATTGTATCTAAAGAAGAAGCCAAATATCATTCTGCTCTGTATCAGTGTTGGGCTGAACATCGCAGCGTGGATGTGGCTTGGTCTGAATATCCGGCCTGCTCTCGGTCAGGTTTTTTTGCATTACAATATTCTTTTTGGTGTTGATCTCGTGGGGTCTTGGTACAATGTATTTGCACTCCCACTTGCAGGTATATTTATTATTTTTTGCAATGCGACGCTTGGCTGGAGGCTGTATAAACAGGATCCATTTGCGACATACGTGCTCCAGGGTATTGCAATTTTTGTGAACGTGCTCCTGCTCATCAGTACGGCGCTCCTCGTCTTTCTCAATGTATAGTACGCTATGAAACGAGCATGGCATCAACCGGACTATCGATTTCTTGGCGCAGTCACCCTTCTGCTTGTTTTTGGTATTGTGGTTCTCAGTTCAGCGAGCTCTGTTACCGCCCTTCAAAAATTTGGTGATAGTTATTTTTTTGTCAAACGGCAACTTCTCTATGGTGTACTCCCGGGAGTAATTGCGTTCTATCTGTTTGCTAAAATAGACTATCGTATGCTCAAAAAACTTTCTTTTGTTATTTTTGTTGGAATGATTCTTTTGCTTTGTCTCGTATTTGTTCCCGGTATTGGATCGTCGCTTAGCACAGCAGCAAACAGCTGGATTGTTATCGGAAATTATTCTTTTCAACCATCTGAATTTGCAAAGCTTGGTATGATTATTTTTCTTTCTGCATATATAAGTCAGCTTGGACATAAGCTCACGGACATGAAAGAGGGATTTTTTATCACACTCGGCTTTGGTTTGATGCCAATTGTTTTGATCATGCTTCAACCTGACCTTGGGACGATGTCTATCTTGTTTGGCGTGCTGTTTGCCATGCTTTTTTTTGGAGAAGCACGATTTTCACATCTTTCTTTTCTCGCCCTTACCGGCGTGTTGGCGTTCTTAGTTATGATCTGGATCGCGCCGTACCGCGTGGCTCGATTTACCACGTTTCTTCATCCTGAGCTTGATCCACTGAACCAAGGGTACCATATCAACCAAGCGTTTTTGGCTATTGGCTCGGGGGGTATGTTTGGCTTGGGGTTAGGGCATTCGAGACAAAAATTTGCCTATTTGCCGGAAGTGCACGCGGATAGTATTTATGCGGTCATGGCAGAGGAGCTTGGGTTTATTGTGTCAATGGCGTTTCTTATGCTTTTGTTGTATATTGCATGGAGAGGATTGACAATAGCAAAACACGCACCTGACGGCTTTGGGACGCTTCTTGTGTCAGGTATTGTGGCATGGTTTTTGATTCAATCGTTTCTCAATATCGGTGCCATGATCGGACTGTTGCCACTCACCGGTGTACCACTTCCGTTTGTGAGTCATGGGGGGACAGCGCTCATGGTGGCGCTCGCCGCAGTAGGGATAGTCGTAAATGTGAGTAAGCAGACGACATAATTACATAAAAGGGATCCCCATTCGACTTCGCTCAGGGCAGGCTCTCGGCTTCGCTCGGGATGACAAATGAGGTGTTTCGTAATTCAAAGTATGTAGCAAAATTTGGAGCATTCAGATTATTTATTTGTACCTATGAAAGTACTATTCTCCGGAGGAGGAACCCTGGGTCCTGTCACACCCTTGCTCGCTATTTGGGATGTGTTGCATGATGCACATCCGAAAGCAACTGCCGTATGGGTTGGTACGAATACCGGGCCTGAAAAATCCCTTGTTGAACAAAAGGGCATGCTTTTTTTTACCATTCCAAGTGGAAAATTTCGTCGGTATATTTCTCTGATGAATATCGTAGACAGCATAAAGGTGGTTGGTGGATTTTTTGCCTCATTGCGACTGTTACTTGATGAGCGACCAGATGTATGTATTTCAGCAGGGGGATTTACCTCTGTGCCTGTACATGTTGTCGCTTGGTTACTTGGTATCCCCACATGGATTCATCAACAAGATGTTGGTGTTAGTCTTTCAAACAGAGTATTGTCACCGTTTGCAACACAGATTACCACTGCCCTTGAGGTAAGTGTGTCACAATTTTCAAAGAAAAAAACACTATGGCTCGGGAATCCAATCAGAAGGGATCTGTTTCATGGATCAAAAGCGCGCGCAATGAAGATATTTCATCTCGACCCTACGCTTCCTATTATTTTTGTTACTGGTGGCGGCACGGGATCACAACGAGTGAACCAGCTTGTTGTTGAAGCGGTACAACATCTAAAAACGCACGCACAAGTGATCCATCTGACTGGAAGGGACAGACCTCAGGAACTGGTCATGCGAGCAGTAACACATTTTGATAATTATCAGATACACCAATTTTTTTCTGATGAGATGAAAGACGCGTACGCAGTTGCCGATTTGGTGATTTCACGCGCAGGATTTGGAACGATTTCAGAAATTGCAGCCCTCGGCAAACCTGCCATCCTCATTCCAAAGCCGGGACATCAGGAACAAAATGTACGATTTCTTGCCAAGGCACATGCCGTGGTAGTGGTAGATGAGCGGACGGCAGACGGAAATTATCTTGCGAAAAAAATTCGAGAACTGCTCTCCAATAAGAGCGATATGGTTCGGCTAGGGGAGACCATTGCACTGTTGTTGCCTCGGGCAAAGGATGGGGATATATTGAAGGTGTTTGGGACGCTTGTAACGTGAGATATTCTTTATCCGCTCTCATCCATCATCATCAATGTCCCAGCGCGAAACCCCTGTTCGTAGGCCCTCTCCATGAATGTGTCGAAGAATTCATTGACCACTTTTTTTGTCTTTGGATCATTCAGTTTTTCTGAAAGTGTGCGGATATGATTTTGCACAAATGCCGGACGATAGTCACCATGTTGGTCAGTATTATATTTTGCTCGATAATTAAGGTGTTCGAGAAAAAATTGATGATCCATCTGATCGACAATTTTTGTTATGACTGATTCGTCTGTCTTTCCTGATTCCATTTCTTCCCACAGAGCTCGAAATGTCTCCCCACCTCCGCCATCAAGATATTCTGAGAGGAGCAGAATAGCTTTTTCTCCTATTTTGTCTTTGTATTCTCGGAGTTCAGGGTATTTTCTGTTGAGTGGTCCGGCAATATCGCCTCCAAAAAGTTCACTAAGGTCATGGATCATGGACATCATCATAACTTTTTGCACGTCGAGTGTTCCTCCTGCGTCTACAATCTTTTGTCCGAGAAAATATCCCATCATGGCGGTGGTGTAATGGTGCTCCGCAAGTGTTGCTGTCTCATGAAGTTTTAGCCCCGCAAGAAGATAGCCTGTGAGTGGTTGTTCTTTTGTGAGCTGTAGGATTGAGAAGAAGTCAATTAGTGATTTCATATGAATGCGTAATGTTAATTATCACTCGTTATTTAAAGGAGTTTATCCAAAATCGTTATCATAGAAAATACGCCAAAAAAGATAAACGCAATAAGGATGACTGCCCTTCTCCAGATGTTTGCCTGAATTTGTCTTGGGAGCTCTTTCCAGTTTAGCACATTCACAAGCCCAATGTGAACAAACATACACACCGCGTTCAAGACTGCGCTGATGATGAGCAGGGTCAGTGGTTCGGTGAGCCCAAAGGCGAACACGCAGATGCCAAACAAAATTTGCGTCCACAAAAAGATGTAGTAATAGCGAGAGAGGTGAGCGGGTTTGTTTTTTCCAAGTGTGGTTGCTACAAAATTTTCTGAAATAATACGGCTCGTGGAGTCGAGGACAGTGAATTGAGTCGAGAAGAGCATCAGTGCCATGAGCAAGGCAAAGAGTGTGCCGATCATCGGCACGGTCGCGACACCGATGGCAACGGCCTCATTGATTACAAATTGAATTCCTTGTGCATTACCGGCCGTGCCAAAGGTGGTGGTATAGGAAAGGAGCATCAGCATGAGCATAGTGATGAGGCCGGTGAGAAAAAATACAAAGAAATGCTCTTTGTTTACTTGTGTCCACCACTGTCCGAAGCGCGCGATATTTTCTTCATTTTCAGCATCAAACGCATATCCTTCGAGATCTATCTTTTGCGCGTTGCCGCCACTAAACAGCCCTTTTACTTTTTCTGAAAATGCTCCCATGGCATAGCCTTTTTCTCGGATATAGCTTGATTGCGCAAGATTGAGATTGCCACCTGCGCCGGAAAAGGCGAGTGCGGCAAGGAAGGTGGCAAGCGGAATACCGACAGGGAGAAAAGTGTATCCATCTCCGTGTCCAACCAAGCCGACGAGCAGGCCGCCGACGTCAGAGGGCTCGAAAAGATAGATCGTGAGGACAAGTACGGCCGGCACTCCGATCATGATGATGAGACGGGAAAAGTGCTCCACTGTGTTGTAAATATATTTTCCTGTCGTCAGAATAATTCCTATGAGGAGCAGGAACACAATGCTAATGATTGTCGCATTTCCACCAAAGACATGTGCGAACAGCGTTCCGGACGTGGCAATGATGCCTGGCCAGCCAAAGGCAAGAATGGTTGAAATCATGAGCCAATACGGCACCCATTTCCATTTACGAGCAAGACCGATGAAGACACTCTCACCGCGCGCGAGTGCGTAGCGCTCGATCTCCATGTTGATGAAGAATTGAAAAAATATCCCGAGTAGCGCGCCCCATGCAATACCCAGTCCCCAGTTTGAGGACAGATATGGCCAGAGAATGACTTCACCGGATCCCAGTCCGAGACCGAGGAGGATAAATGACGGACCGAGAAGTTTCCGAAGTGGGGGAGCGGGAGGAATAGATTGTGTTTGTTTTTTGAGCATAGTTTTTTGTAGAAATATACGCTATACTTTACTATATCATGAGAAAACAAAATATGAAAAAATATACATTATCAAATCGGTGAACATTATGAAGCATTTACGTATGTAGTAGTGCACGTGAAAGCGTTGTCGCCAAGATGTAATACAATTGCTTTGCATAAAAAACAAAGTCAGGAGTATTGACTTTGTTTTTATGTGACCCCGGTGGGGCTCGAACCCACGACCTTGAGCTTAAAAGGCTCCTGCTCTACCAGCTGAGCTACAGGGTCATAAAACAAAAAGAGTATAATGTGTTTCTCTTCTATAGTCAAGGACTGCTGTCAACCAACACTCCCGTACGACGAGACTCCGCAACGGAGATATTTTTTTTTGCTCCGCATTGTGCTAAACTTTTAAGATATGAACGTCTTTTCGTCTTCCATTGTCAGCGTTTCAAAGGAATTGCACACTCATCTCAAGCGTGGACTTCTGTCTTCAGAAGTGGAGAAACGCCAACAAACGCATGGTAAAAATAGACTTGTAGCTTCCGGAAATGCATCAACCACGATCAGTATTTTTTGTTCGCAATTCAAAAGTACCCTCATGATTGTGCTCATCGTGGCAGGCGCGCTTAGTGGTTTGCTCCATGAATATATTGACATGACTGTCATATTTTTTACTGCGGCTCTCAATGCAATGATAGGATTTATTCAGGAGTACAGAGCTGACCAAGCACTCAAACAGCTTCGCAGTATGGTGTCATACAAAACACTTGTTTTTCGTGATGGAAAAAAACAATACATCGATACCACAGAGCTGGTGCCCGGAGATATCTTGCTCGTTGAGGCGGGAGACAAAATTCAGGCAGATGCCAGATTGATATCGGTTATCCATTTGTATGTGGATGAGAGCATGCTTACCGGCGAGTCAGAATCAATCAAAAAAAACGCAAAAACACTGCCTTCCGGCACACCACTTGGGGATAGAATCAATATGATTCATCGCGGAACGGTTGTGACAAACGGTCGTGGACAGGCAATAGTAACCGCGACAGGCATGTCCACGGAGATAGGGAAGATTGCGACATTGGTAAAAGACACCGTTGACGCCCAAACACCGCTCCAGCTCCAACTCGGACGCATGAGTCGAGTGATCAGCATGATAGTGGTGTGTATGTCTGTGTGCATTTTCGGTATTGGTCTGCTTTTTGGATTTGAGGACATTGTCATGTTGTTTCAAACGGCGGTTGCAGTCGCGGTTGCAGCGATTCCGGAAGGACTCGCTATTTCTCTCACTGTTATTCTAGCCATACACATGCGATTTATTCTCAAAAGAAATGCATTGGTGAGAAAATTGGTTGCCGCAGAAACACTTGGGAGCGTGAGCGTCATTTGTACAGATAAGACAGGCACCATCACAGAGGGAAAGATGTCTGTCGCGCGCATAGTCACCCTCGATCATGATAAGGATATGACAGAATTTACGGCCATGAGTGAAGAGAAGAGGCAGCGCTATGATGGGATAATTCTCGGGCTCCGTCTTGCCTTGAGCGCAAACGACGCCGTACTTGAAAATCCCGAAGCCGACAAGCGATCATGGTGTCTGATTGGAGATTCGACAGACACTGCCATTGTGGTGGCCGGAATGGAGCTCGGCATGCCAAAACATGAATTGGATATCGCGCTTCCGCATGTTGCTGAATTGCCATTCTCCAGCGAATTGAAATATATGGCAGCCATTATTCCTGCGGGGGAGAGGTATACACTTGCGGTGAAAGGAGCTCCTGAATATATATTCCAGCACGCGACACACGTGTTCTCAAATGGAAAATCAATCACACTTTCAGAATCAAGAAGACGAACACTAGAAACAACACATGCCAGAATGGCACGTGCCGGTCTGCGTGTCATTGCAGTTGCCTATAGAGACAGTGAAAAAAAAACAACAATCCAATCGGATGATATACGTGATTTGACGCTTGTCTGTCTTATCGCCCTTTCGGATCCGATTCGCAGTGATGTCAAAGAAACACTCGCATCTACAACAAAAGCCGGCATCAGAACCATTATGATCACCGGAGACCATGTGCATACCGCTCTTGCCATCGCTCGGGCGATTGGTCTACCATGTGATGACGATCACATTTTTGATGGCAAGATGCTTGCTTCAATATCGGATACGCAACTTCGAGATGTGGTCCGTTCCGTATCAGTATTTGCGCGCGTTGACCCACTTCATAAAATTCGAATCGTGCAAGCACTCCAAGAAAATGGGGAAACCGTTGCCATGACAGGCGATGGGGTGAATGACGCGCCAGCAATAAAAGCCGCTGACGTGGGTATTGCCCTTGGCTCCGGAACAGACGTGGCAAAAGAAACATCGGATATGGTACTGCTCGATGATGCGTTCAGTACTATCGTTGCGGCAGTAGAGGAGGGAAGAACGATCTATCAAAATATAAAAAAAGTAGTCTTATATCTCTTGTCCGGCAGTTTTGCCGAGGTGGTACTCATTACAGGAAGCATTCTTGCTGGATTACCGATTGCCGCGCTTCCCGCCCAAATACTCTGGATCAATCTCGTGCAAGACACGTTTCCAAATATGGCACTTGCGTTTGACAAAGGAGATAAAAAAAACATGCACGATCCCCCTCGCAAAAAGAATGAACCACTCATTGATACGGCAATGCGCCAAATGATTATATATAAAAGTCTGTTCTCCAATATCCTCCTCTTTGCAATTTTCGTCTATTTCTGGAACACTACAGGGAATAGAGAACTCACGCGAACCATTGTCTTTGTTGGTTTTGGTATCGACGCGCTGTTCTATGTCTTTTCCATTCGTTCTTTGCGTTATTACGTGTGGCAGATGAATCCGTTTAGTAACGTGTATTTGATAGCCGCGGTGCTCTTTGGCTGGGTAATGCTTATTGGCGCCGTATACGCGCCACCATTGCAGTATTTGCTTCGTACCGTTCCGCTCGATGCGTGGCACTGGGGACTGATGATTTGCTTTGGGATAGTAAATATGGGTATTATTGAAGCGGTGAAGGCGGTGTTTTTGAGGAAAGCCGTAAGCTTTAAGCCGTAAGCTGTAAGTAGTTATAAAAAATAACACAGAAATAAAATGGTAAACGAAATTGACATTATTATCATTGCTGGCGCACCGGGAGTGGGTAAGTCTACAGTTTCAGCACTTTTACAAAAAGAGTTACGTACGCCCTTATTTGAATTTGGATGGATTCCTGAGTTTAGGAATACCGGTGTGACAAAAATTACCTATGAAGAAGATGAGGAACTGGCGTTTGAAAATCTGGTTCTCGTTGTTAAAAATTACGTTGCACACAAGTTTTGTAATGTTATCATTACGGACCTTGAGAATAAAAGAATTGAGCAAATACAGCATGTATTTTCGTCTGAACGGTACAGAATTTTTACATTATATATTACCAATGACCGTGTTTTGAAAAAAAGAATCGGAGATGAGAATCGTTCAAGCGCATATAGAAATATTGAAGAAGCAAAACAAATAAACGAACAAATTCAAACAAGAGATGTCTTGCCAAATGAAGATCGAATTGACGTAACCGAAAAAAAACCAGAAGAAATTACCTCTTTTATTCTTTCAAGCTTATAACTTTTTTCCACTATGCTCAAAAAACAATATCTCACAAGACTCAAAACCTCCCTCCACACGTATGCTGCAAAACGTAGAGACGTGATCAAAATCTCCGGTGACGCGCTCCATCTTTCAAAGCGTGCCATTTTTGCCATGCATCGGGGAAATATGAATGAGGCAGAGGCAAAACTTTCCGAAGCCGGCACATTACTAAAAACTATTGAGACAAAATTCAAACATACTGAAGAGCTTCTCGAGGAAGGTTCGTATCGCGCGGGAATGGAAGAATACGTCGAGGCGGCACTGTTGCAACAGTTTCTTGTAACCGGCACAATCGGCGAAGAAGTAAAGAAGCTTACAATTCCAAGAGACGTATTTCTCGCAGGGTTGTGTGATGTACCGGGAGAATTGTATCGCTACGCGATCCGAGCCGCGACAAATAAAGATATGGCGATGGTGAAGATATGTAATGACATGGCGCAAGAGATTGTTGAGATGCTGACGGAATTTGAATTTACCAAATATCTGCGTACAAAATTCGATCAGGCAAAGCAGGCGGCGCATAAACTCGAGTATGTTGTGTATGAGGTGAGCCTGCGGTCACATGAATAGAACACTGATTGAACGGATTCAACTGATCTAAACGGATATGCTGAAGGAGGAACATACAACAAAGTTAATTCTCGAAGCGTACTATAATGTGTATAACAGATTAGGATATGGTTTTTTGGAAAAGGTATATGAGAATGCTCTTATACTGGAGCTAGGAAGATTAGGTCTTCATGGATTACGGCAAGTTAAGATAGATGTATACGACCTAGAAAAAAAGGTTGGTGAATATTTTGCGGATGTGATTGTGGACGATAGAGTCATTATCGAAATCAAGGCAGCAGAAGGAATTCGAGAAGAACATGAAGCACAGTTGCTTAACTATTTGCGCGCCACTCATATTGAAGTCGGGTTGCTTCTCAACTTTGGCAAGAAACCTCAATTTAAGAGACAAGTGTTCGAAAATCAGTACAAAAAATCAGTTCCGACCCGTTGAATCAGTTCAATCCGCGTTCTATTTTATATGAAATTGAGAGCAGCAGTGAGACAATTCATCCCAAAAAAACTCCTCAACCTCCGCCACCTCTTTTACGCATGGCTCGGCGCTGTTCGCTATGGACATCCATCAGAGGAGTTGCTTGTGATCGGTGTGACAGGGACGAGCGGGAAGTCAACAACTGTCTATTTGCTTCGCCAGCTCCTCGAACACGCAGGGTACACGGTCGGATCGCTCTCAACAATTGACTTTTATGTTGCCGGAAAAGATAAACTGAATGATCAAAAAATGACCATGCTCGGGAAAATGCAAATTCAAAAATATCTTCGCGATATGGTGACAAAGGGGTGTAATATCGCAATCATAGAAACAACATCAGAGGGACGGGTGCAGTATCGTCATCGATTCATCAATTATGACATGATGGTGCTTACCAATCTTTATCCGGAACATATTGACTCGCATGGCAGTTTTGAAAATTATATGCAGGCGAAGATTGATATTTTTGACTATGTTGCGAAGTGCAAGCAAAAGGTGTTGGGTGGAAAACATGTTGAAAAAACAGCAATTATAAACAGAGAGGTAAAGGGATATACCAAATTTTTGGCAGGCACTTTTGATGGGGTGGTAGAATTTGGCGGAAACGCGAAGCTCCATGTTGAGAATGTCGAAACAAAGCAGGATGGGATTCATTTTACAGTCCACAGCCGTGAATTTCACGTGTCAATGTTTGGCGAGCATAATGTGATAAACATCTTCGCCTGTATGGCAGTCGCGCGCGCTCTCGATATTCCATGGAGTACGATCCAAGAGGCGGTCGCAAGATTTCGGAATGTCCCGGGCAGACTTGAGTTTATTTCGGAGGCCGAGCAGTTTGGATTTCAGGTAATCGTCGATTATGCATTTGAACCGGAAGCAATGAAAAAACTCTATGACGTTGTCGATGTGCTGGATCCCGTGCGAGTTATCCATGTGTTTGGGTCAACAGGAGGGGGCAGAGATGTGTCGCGACGCAAGATTCTCGGAGAATATATCGGAACAAACGCAGACATATGCTATGTTACAGACGAGGATCCGTATGATGATGATCCGATGACAATTATGGAAGATGTGGCAAGAGCGGTCGAACGCGTTGGAAAGCGACGTGGATATACGCTCATTGTCGAGCCGGATCGGGCGAAAGCCATACATTCGGCCGTCATGGCTGCGGAAAATGGAGATGTAGTGCTCATTACTGGAAAGGGGAGTGAGCAGGCAATAGTGGCAAAGGGGGTACTGATTCCATGGGATGACCGAACAATCGTAAAAGAATGTTTGAATAGCATTCGTACTGTGTAGTACTTCATGGTATACTGGCAACGTACTATGCCACAACAGATGAAAAAAAAACAAAGTGCACTTGGGCGTTTTTTTACCTCCCGTTTATTTTTACTCCTTGCATGCATAGCAGTCGCGCTTGTTGCGTTTTCGTATGCAAGGGCATATTATCAGGATTATGCAATTAGACAGGAGATAGCTCGACTCGAAAGAGAAGTACGAGCGCTTGAACATAAGAAGCTGGAATCATTTGAATTGTTGAAATATGTGTCAAGTGACGCATACGTGGAAAAAAAGGCAAGAGAAGAATTTAATTTGAAAAAACCAGGAGAGAATGTTATTGCCATATCAGAAGAAGGGGTCTTAAAACATGAAGAAATTCCTCTTCCAATGGCAAAAAAAATAGACACCTTGAACAATCCTATCAAATGGTGGTATTATTTCACCCATACAGATATATCTAATATATAATAAACAATTCCTATGGAACAACACGAAACACCACAGCAGACGCATGATGCTGGCATGCCGGCAGAAACACCGAACAAAACAAAAAAAAGTCCTCTGGCACAGTTCTTTGGAGGACTGCTCATCGTACTCCTTGTTGCTCTCATTGGAGTATATATTTATGCCAAATCACAGGTACGGGCATTATCCGAAGCTCCTTTTGTCATGCAAGTTGCTGACTCTCTACGTATTCCTATCGCAAAAATCAATGGAAATCCTGTGTTGTATACGGATTTTATAACAGACGCGACATCGTTAAAGAAATTTTATGCACATCAGCCGGAAGGCTATCCTGTTTCAAGTGATACTGTCATTCATGAACAGGTGCTCAGCAGATTATTGGTCAATGCCCTTGTTCAAGACATAGGACGATCGTACAGTGTAACGGTAACACAGGAGGATATGGATGTGGCAAAAGCCGAACTTCTTTCACAATTTCCTGACGAGGCATCGGCAGAGACTGAGATCAGCACAACCTTTGGCTGGTCACTTGACACATTTACCGAGAGGGTGATAGAGCCTATTGTTTTAGAAAAAAAAGTAGGAGAGGCGTTCGCAATAGATGAATCTATTGACGACCTATACAAAGTACCCCAAGTTCGCGCACGCCACATTTTGTTTACAATCGAAGAGGGAACAGAAGACGAAACCATGGACACTGCGACGAATGTTCTGAAGCGTATACAGGAAGGAGAAGATTTTGCAGACCTTGCAAAAGAATTTGGTGCTGATGGTACTGCGGAACAGGGTGGAGAGCTGGGGTGGATAGACAAGGGAACAACTGTTCCATCATTCGAAGAAGTACTTTTTTCTCTCGAGTCGGGTGAACTGTATGATGGTATTGCAAAAACAGAATTTGGCTACCACATCATCAAAGCAGAAGAAGTCCGCAGTGTAAATGACTTTGCACAATATTTTCAAGATCAACTGAAACATGCGACAGTCAAGATATACACTGATCTTGCAAATCCATTTGCCCCTCTTGAGGAATCTCCTCAGATGGATGTTGTCCCTGTCGATGAGACGCCTGTGGATAGCTCAGAAGATGTAGTGGGTGAAGAGGATACAGAAGGCGCAGAATAAATACACATATTCGCAGTGGACACCTGGTTCACTGCATGCGGAATTCGTATACTGGTATTATGCCAGCTTCCCAAGCTGGAGAAACGGGTTCGATTCCCGTATTTCGCTCACAGATCATGCATTCACATTTTGGCAACCATGATATAACAATTTCAGTATGTCAGATTTTTTAGAACCAACGATAGTAAATCAGGAGGGATTGCACCTTCCCGAGTTAACTGAGATGAGTTTAAAAGAAATTGTGGTTCACGCGAAAGATAAACTTAAAAAGTTTCTTGATATATACTCCACAGCAAAGAATGAACAACAAAAAAATCTAGAAAGCAAAATTGTTATTGCATTTCAAATTTTGGTTATGAATGCCATGAGCGTGAATGTTGAAAAATACGGTGCTCTTTATTCTAGTAGGTTTCGTGAACAGTTTAGTCCCGATGGAGAATTGAAAGACGCAAGAAGGAAACTTTTAGCAGGAGATATTGATATTGCAGTATCAATTGTCGCAGCATTTCTTTTGTCACAACATCGTACCACACCATAGAAGTGTACAATCGCTATTATTGACACAATGCTTCCTGTTACGTTACCATACTGCGACAGGTACGCCGCCTTAGCTCAGTCGGTAGAGCAATTCACTCGTAACGAATAGGTCCGGGGTTCGACTCCCCGAGGTGGCTCAAATAAAAACAATGTTTGCTACATAGACCACGGGTTCTCAGCCTCCGGCTGACCACCCGTAGGGTGGGACTCCCCGAGGTGGCTCAAGCACTTGGGGATAGAATAAAAATAGAACTATGCTAGTTCTATTTTTGGTTGAAAAATTGTGGTATACTTTTCTTTGTATGATTCAACTGCAGGGAATAACAAAGCAATACACAAAAGATAGCATCGGTCTTCAGGAGGTTGATCTTTTTATTGAGGCAGGAGAGTTTGTATCTGTTGTTGGACAGAGCGGTACCGGAAAAACAACATTAATAAAACTCCTTATCGCGGAAGAAAAGCCAACACGTGGAGACATACACATTGGTGGATGGGATGTAACAAAGATAAAAGACAGGGATATTCCTCTGTTCAG
>Ga0066639_10002876_pt1 | contig 14965 bp, 7 predicted proteins | sample CryGeyCG2114_010_2_FD_59504 | JGI IMG/M metagenome (GOLD analysis project Ga0066639, IMG submission 59504) | Groundwater microbial communities from aquifer - Crystal Geyser CG10_big_fil_rev_8/21/14_0.10 | ecosystem: Environmental > Aquatic > Deep subsurface > Groundwater | place: USA: Utah...
CCTGGCGGAAAGCGTGATCCAGGAGAATCACTTCGGGCCACGTTGGTGCGTGAGCTAGAAGAAGAGTTTGGTGTCTCAGGAGCCATCGTGGGAGAAGTAATGTGTATAAATGAATTTGAATATGACGGAAAAGCAGATGGGTATTCACTTGAGCTTTTTTTTCGTATTGCCAACCCAGAGATATTTAGAGATTGTACGGTTGGGTCACATACCGAGGCAGAATTGGCAGACGTGTGTTGGGTAAAGGACATCTCTTCACTCTCACTGCAACCCGCCCAGTTTGTCCCACTGTACCAGGAAATACAGCAGGGTATACCAGTAGTAGGGAGATATCTCACTCAAATAGGCACAGGTATTGACAAAAATAGCTGAACACTATATACTCACGCCATCTTACAAAACGTATCCAGCGGAGTAATCCTGACAAAGTAGGGATGAAGACGCCTTTTCCAAGGCCACCGGTTGGAACGACTCTCAATGTTCGAGAATTGTTTCTACAGGTGCTACTCAGCACTTTTTTTATTTAAGCATATATCTATGCCAACAATGAACCAAATTCTGCGAAAAGGCAGAAAAAGCAAGAAGACCAAGTCTGCGTCTCCTGCCATGCAGTTTACGTACGACAGTTTGCATCGCAAAAAAACAGAGCTCCGCAGAGGGGCTCCGTTTAAACGTGGTGTATGTACAAAGGTATATACCATGACCCCAAAAAAGCCGAACTCTGCGCTTCGTAAAGTAGCAAAGGTGCGACTTTCAAATGGTGTGGAAGTCATTGCCTACATTCCAGGTGAAGGACATAATTTGCAAGAACACAGTATTGTACTCATCCGTGGAGGTCGAGTAAAAGATTTGCCAGGTGTGCGATATCATATCGTTCGCGGTGTATACGACACCCAAGGAGTGGCTAACCGAAAGAGAAGTCGTTCTATGTATGGTGCAAAACGACCAAAAGCCTAAATTGAGTTGATTTTTTATTCGCCCTATTAATAGTATTATATGCGTGGTAAGCAAGCCCCAAAACGAAGTATCTTGCCGGATCCGAAATATCATAGTCTTTTATTGGCAAAGTTTATTAATTACTTGATGATTGATGGTAAGAAAACAATTGCGCAACAAATTGTGTATAGTGCACTTGATATTTTGACAAAAAAACAAGACGGCGCAGATGCAATGAAGTTGTTTGAAAAAATTATTGAAATCGCAAAACCGCAAGTAGAAGTGCGTTCAAAACGTGTCGGTGGTGCAAACTATCAGGTGCCGATGCCTGTGTTAGGACAGCGTGGAGAAACATTGGCATTCCGATGGATTCTTGTTGCGGCGCGTGCACGAAAAAACGCGGCAATGGAACACAAACTGGCTGCCGAGTTCAACGATATCCTTGAAGGAATTGGTGGAACAATGAAAAAACGAGACGACGTGCATCGCATGGCAGAAGCAAACAAAGCATTTGCTCACTTTGCACGACGAGGATAATAGTTTAAAAATGCCAGAGAAGCCTGAAAAGCCTGAAAGGCTCTATATGGGGCTTCCGTTTTCATTATACACACGCGGCCTTGTAAGCGTTTCAAGCTTCTGAGGCCTCTCACGCCTTAAAACATATGCCCCGAGAATATAGCCTCGACAATACAAGAAATATTGGTATCATGGCGCACATTGATGCCGGGAAAACAACATTTACCGAGCGTGTTCTTTTTTATACCGGAAAGAAACACAAGATCGGTGAAACGCATGATGGTGGTGCAGACATGGACTGGATGGAACAAGAAAAAGAACGTGGCATTACCATTACCAGTGCTGCGACAACATGTTTTTGGAGTAATAATCGTATTAACATTATTGATACTCCAGGACACGTTGATTTTACGGTAGAAGTAGAACGATCACTGCGCGTCCTCGACGGTGCGGTGGCATTGTTTGATGGGTCACAAGGTGTGGAGCCACAATCTGAAACCGTATGGCGCCAAGCAGATAAGTATAATGTTCCACGTATTTGTTTTGCAAATAAAATGGATAAAATGGGGGCAGATTTTTACATGACCCTCGACACCATTCGAAAGCGACTCTCAACCAAGGCATTCCCAATCCAATTGCCAGTTGGGGAAGAGTCAGATTTTAGAGGGATTATTGACCTCGTGACAAAAAAGGCATACAAGTTTGAGGGAGAGTTTGGAGAAAATATTTCTGAGATGGAAATTCCCGCAGACATGAATGAAAAAGTAGAAAAATATCGTTCAGAATTACTTGAAAAAGTAGCAGAAGCAAGTGACGAGACGATGGAAAAATACTTAGGTGGAGAAGAACTTTCTATTGAAGAAATTAAAGCAGCCATTCGTAGTATGGTACTCACGAATGAGTTGTATCCTGTACTCTGTGGTTCTGCACTCGCAAACATTGGAGTACAAATCGCACTAGACGCTGTCATCGCATACCTCCCATCACCACTTGATGTCCCACAGCTTGAGGCGACGGACCTTGATGACGAAAATAAAAAAATTCTAGTAAAAGCGTCAGACGACGAACCGTTTGCCGCGCTTGCATTTAAAGTTGCAACCGATCCATTTGTTGGGAAACTCATTTTCTTCCGTGTGTATTCTGGAAAGGTGACCGCGGGGAGTTACTTGATAAATGCACGTACAGGAGAAAAAGAACGACTGGGACGTATTGTGCGACTGCATGCAAACTCTCGTGAGGATGTTGATGCCGTATATGCCGGAGAGATCGCTGCGGCAATTGGATTGAAAGATACACGCACAGGGGACACCCTCGTCGCAGAAAATAGACTCCTTATGCTCGAAAGTATTACGTTTCCAGAACCAGTTATTTCTGTTGCCATTGAACCAAAAACAAAGCAAGACCAAGAAAGAATGGGGATGGCGTTGCAGAAGCTTGCAGAAGAAGACCCAACATTTCGTGTAAAGACAGACGAAGAGACACTGCAAACTATTATCTCAGGAATGGGTGAGTTGCATCTTGATATCTTGGTTGATCGCATGAAACGTGAGTTTAAGGTAGAGGCAAATGTGGGCGCCCCACAAGTGGCCTACCGAGAAACAATCCGCATCGCTGCAGAAGCAGAAGGAAAGTACGTCAAACAGTCCGGTGGTCGTGGACAGTACGGGCATTGTTGGTTACGGCTTGAACCACTTCCTGCTGACGGTGAAGAGCGTCTTGAGTTTGTAGATGCCATTAAAGGTGGTGTGGTGCCAAAAGAGTATATTAAACCAATTGAAAAAGGTGTGGAAGAAAGTATGGATAAAGGTATCGTTGCCGGATATCCATTAGAAAATATTAAAGTAACGGTATACGATGGAAGTTACCATGAGGTTGACTCTTCGGAAATTGCCTTTAAACTGGCAGCAAGCATGGCATTTACGGCTGCTGCAAAGAAAGCAAATCCCGTGGTGCTGGAACCAATGATGTTTGTAGAAGTGACCACTCCAGAAGAATACATGGGGGATGTCATTGGGGATTTAAATTCAAAGCGTGGACAAGTAGAAGAAATGTTTGATCGTGGACAGGCAAAAGTGGTGAGAGCAAAAGTGCCATTGTCAAGCATGTTTGGCTATGTGAGCAATTTACGTTCTATGACGAGCGGACGTGCAAGCTATGCTATGGAGTTTTCGCATTATGCAGAGGTCCCAAAGAATGTGGAAATGGAAATTATTGAAGGGAAAAAATAATACCCGTGTATAATAAAAACACCCCCAAATGTCGGGGGTGTTTTTATTATTTTCTGAGAAAGTTGATGAGATACCGGTCTTTTTTTGTACTCTTTTGGACGTAGAGGTCCTGTATTTGTTTGTCCAGCTGCCTTGCACTATAGCGAAGTTTTTGTACCCGCCGCCGCCAGAATTTGAGCCAAAGACCACCCGCACATGCAAATGCGCAGACGATGACCATGTCTAATATAACAATGACAGAGGGGGGATAGAGGATATAGCCTCCAATGATAATACCAAAAAACAGGAGGATGAATAGTATCAATTCCATAAAAAAAAAGGTCAATCCTCCTTGCCCTCACTTTTTATTTAGTAAATTCTCCGACGTGTATATACTAAAAAGAGTATACCATACTATCGTTTTAGTATATACCCCAGTATAAATAGGGAAAAAAGAAACCAAATAATAATGGTCATTTTCAGTGCCAAAAATCTTGGTTCTTTAAAGATGGTTTTCAGGTTATCTACCAGTGTTGGGTATCCCTCTCTCTGTAATGGGATAATAAGCTTTATCGCCCACACGGCCGCTCTTTTTGCCAGGCGGACCATGTTTTTTAGCTGCTGTATTTTTAGGTACCTGAGCTGTTTTTTTTCTCTTGTATTGAGTGTGGGCTTTTGTTTGAGTGTTCCAATTGATTGTTGGACACTTGAAAGTACATAATACTGTTCGCATTCCTCCTGTTGTGCTGGATGCATATCCAGGTAGGTCTTGAGATCTTTCATCATCTCGCCGAGTCGTTCTATTTCATGCCGCCATATATGTGCAATAACGGTGACCAACAAAATGGTGCCACCGACAACCACGATGTCGAGACCAATAATCATGAGTGGTGGATACAAAATAATGAAAATGGTGAGAATAATAAGCACCATAATCAATAGAATAGGCCCAACCAACGAATGTTTTGGTACGGCAAGTGGAGCAGTGGTAGTCATGTGTCTGTAAAAGTAAATGTATGTCAATCTATACACAAGTATAGCATACTTTTTTAGTCCATCCACTGCTATAATAGAAGCAGAAGTTAACAAAAAATAACCGCTGATGGGTTATTAGTTTGGATTTATGAAGGATGCGTCCAATATACACGCTTTGCCAGCACGTCACATTGGCAAATTTTTTGTATATACTATTTTGGCGCTTGTATGTCTTATTGTTGGTTTGGGGTATATACATTTTGCTGTCCGGCCACTCTTTAGTTTTGCTGCAGCAGTGTCGTGGGATGGTGGTGGGGTGGGAGATGATTGGTGTACAGCGGGAAATTGGTCTGATGATACGCTTCCGACAAGCGAGGACGCGGTAACCATCGATGCGGCAGTAACTGTGACAAATTCTGGGTGTGCGGCAGGAGATGTGGAGTTCAGTACACTGACTATTGGTGGCTCCAACGCCGCGGTTGTTGCACTTTCAACTGGCATAGGCACGGCCACTGATATTACCGTTGCAAATAATGGAACCTTGCAACAGCTCACCTCTTCTACCGTTTCTATTGCGGGGACATTGCTGGTAGAAAGTGGCGGTTTGTTGACTCATGGAAATAACACAACCACCCATCAATATAGTGTGAATGTGCGTGCCAATGTGGTGACTATTAACGCTGGCGGAAGTGTGAATGTAGATGCGCTTGGGTTTAAAGAGTATTCAAATAGTGGACTGGCAGGGGTTGGATACGGTCCTGGCGGAGGAAAGCAGCTTGGTGGTTCAAACTGGCGTGGAAGTGGTGCAGGCCACGGGGGGTATGGAGGAGCATCACAAGATGCACCGCTTGGAGGTGCACCGTACTGTGATATTACTGGGCCAACGACGCTTGGGTCGGGTGGTGCTGGGTATTATACTGGGGGGGATGGTGGCGGGCATATTTCTTTAGTCGCTACAAGTACGGTCACAATTAATGGAATTATAACGGCAGACGGGGCGAACGGAGTAAGTTCGTATGCGAGTGGTGGGGCTGGTGGAAGTATTAATATTGTCGGTGCCACTATTGCTGGTACTCCAAGCAGTTTTACCATTACAGGCGGAAATGGAAAAAGTTCTACTACCGATGGCGGATCTGGTGGTGGGTGTGCATATATTGGTTATACCAACTCATCATCTATTGATCCTTCTGCATCGTATGTTGCCATGAATGGAGGGGCGGGGTATGAGCATGGAGGTGCTGGGATTATTTTTTCTCAAAAAGTAGCAACCAACGGGGATTTGTATGTATATAATAATGGAACAGTAGGTACGTCCACGCCGCAGTCCATAACAAATGCCACATTTGATACTGTTTCCATTGGATCTGGTGCGCTGTATACCGTGACATCAAGTGATGCACTTATTGTTGTGAGCTCAACACCGTTTGGCGGAAACAAGACGGGGTATATTGAGGTGCGCGGTTCACTTGAAAAAGAAACTGGGACCATTGATACGGTTGAGAACGTAACGGTGCGTGTGTACTCTGGAGGGAGTTTTGATAATGGTACCACACTGACGATTTTGGATGATGGTGGATTAGCAGTTTTTGGTGGTGGTATTGTTTCTAGCTCTATTAGTTCTTTGACCACGTCTGGGACCTTAGATATCTATCAAGGCGCTTTGGCAACCATTGATGACTTGACTATGACATCGGGGACCACAACGATGCGTAACTTTACGTCAACAACTGCGTTTACGTTTGGAGATATTGTAATGAATAGTGGTGCATTATTGACACATCCCCAAAATACGGCGACCGAAACAACCGCTCCGTTTACGCATGACCATGTACTTAATATTCGTGCAACAAATGTTACCATTGATAGTGGTGCAAGTATTGATTTGGACGGGAAAGGGCATATTGGGGTAACGAACACCGGCGCAGGAACTGGTAACGGATATGGACGTGGGACAAAGGGGTCCGGTGGAAATTATGGTGGAAGTGGTGGAAGTCATGCCGGTGCAGGTGGTGAGTCCACGTACGCGGACGATCCCGTAGGTCCCACCTATTGTAATACGTCGAGCCCTGCGACTATTGGATCATCTGGAGTGGGATATTATGGTGCCGGAGACGGTGGTGGGTTATTAATGTTGGCAGTGACCAGCACGGTTACGATAAATGGGACCATCACTGCAGACGGGACAAAAGATACCGTGGGAACAACGGCCTATGCACCCGGTGGCGCAGGTGGTGGAGTAAATATCACTGCTGACGTTATTGCTGGAACGCCAGAAAGTTTTACTGCAACAGGTGCAGATGGTACCGGTGCCACGTATGGAACTGGTGGTGGTGGGTGTATGTATCTCAGGTATACCAGTACGAATTCTATTAGCTCTGGTGACGTGTCTGTTGCAGGTGGAAGTATTGGTTTTGAAGCTGGGGGCGCAGGGTCGTTTGTCAGTGAAATTCCGTATCCATCACCACCCACCAGTCTCTATGTTGACGAGAGTGATGCAAGTGCAGGGGGTGCAAATCCAAGTGATCTTGTGTCATTGACACCGGTTTTTTCCGCGCAATGTAATTCAGTGGACAATTGTATTACGGCAGAAATTCAAGTAGATGACAGCAGTGATTTTAGTTCGCCTGTGTGGGAGTCTGGTGTTTTGGATATCGCCGATGTTGACGACGGTGTCCGTATTTCTGACATTACATATGCTGGCGGTCAACTTGTATATAATACTACCTATTATTGGCGTATACGCATGTCAAGTGATTTAGGCACTGGTGGGTGGTCTTCTGGTACCAACACGTTTTCTGCGCCGCGGTTTATGGAGTTATTTTCCTTCAACAATGGAGGGGCTGTACAGCAAGGAGCAGTAGAAACAATTGAATGGGGCTCTATTGATGGAGAAGCTGATGAGACTGTTTTATTGGAGTATTCTACAGATAATTTTGTGGTGGATGTAAATACAATTGTGGCGAGTGTTACTTCTACGGCATCTTCAACAGAAATAAAATCTGTCAGTTGGACTATTCCTGAGATAAGCAGTGCGACCGTAAAAGTAAGAGTTTCTAGCAATAACGACGGAAATAACTACGCCGTAGTAAGTGAAAATACGTTTACTGTTCAGGCAGGTGCCGTGAGTGCAGGTAGTGAAATAAAAACAGGGCGCACGTTTGGGACAAGCTCTTTTTATACGTTTACCAGTAATACGGTTTTTACCGGTGGTAATGCACAAATGAGTGATAGTGGTGCTTGGTATAATGCGTCTTGGACAAAACGAAAGGAGTTGGTTATTACCAATAATACGACGATCACACTGACCAATATTTCTGTGGAAGTACCGATTACGTATGATGGTGATATGCAAGTTGATTTTGATGATATTCGTTTTACGAGCGATGATAAACAAACGCTTCTTGATCATTGGATTGAAGTATTCGTCACATCTACATCTGCTACCGCGTGGATAGAAGTACCGTCTATTGAAGCCTCTGCGTCGACGACGGTATATCTGTACTATGGAAACGGGGATGCAATGTCTGGTTCTTCTGCCGCAGAGACGTTTTTATTTGCTGATGATTTTTCCGATGACCTGGATACTGATAGCAAGTGGACGGTGAATGGAACTCCGACGACATCGAACGGATACCTGTTGTTAGACGATGATCAAGATGGTATTTGGGCGACCAATTACGAATATGGATACAATGAAATAATTGAGGCACGCGTTCGTCGGACGGAGTCGGGGAGTATTGACGGGCGTTTGCAAGTAGCAAATCAGGCGTCTCGTTTTACGGCAAATATTGCGAGTGGGGGCCGGGCGATGGCAGTGTGGCATTATTATTCTGGGAATAATGTATATGCAGAATATTCTGCTGGGGATAGAGGGTATCAGTCATTTGGTGCTGCCGATACAAATTGGCGCCAGTATAAAATTATATGGAAAAGTGGAATCTCTGCAAGTTTTTTTTATGATACTACAGAGAAAACAGCATCTGTAGATAATACTATTCCAGAAGAAAGTGACCAACTGCATCCAGAGTTATATGCCCATTATGACGGTATGGATGTCGACTGGGTTACTGTCCGTGCATATCTAACCAGTGACCCAACCGTTGAAATAGGGGCAGAAGTAGATGTGTCTTCGGAGAATAACGACGCGCAGAGTATTTCTTTTAAAACAGGACATGTATTTACTGATGTCAGTTCTTTTTCAGCGGTGACTTCTACGTCTGGGAGTGGTGCAGTGACATTTCGAGTGACAAATGATCCCGCTACCAGTACTTGGTATTATTGTGTTGGAGATACGCTAACAACATCTACTGCCGGTATTACACATACAAATATTGCAGATGAAATAACCGACGTGTGTTTGGATAGCCTAAGCGCTGGAACGTTTAATGTGGAGACATACCTTATTGGTGACCTGGGGGATACGGCACAGGTGTCTTCTGTGTCGTTCATTATTGATAATAATACACCGCCAACGAGCACGCTTGGTGTCCCGTTACAAACAAGTGCATCTGTGGTGACTGTCACCACGACGATGTCAGATACAGAGTCAAATGTGACGAGTTTGCATGTGGAATATTCACTTGATGGAAGTACGTGGAGTTCTACAACATTTAGTAATGTTTCCGCCAGTACGGGAACGGTGTCAACTGTAACAGGGACTATTAGTAGTATTGATACCAACGTCACAACTACCGTCACACTGACTATTGGTTGGGATATTGGTATTGATGTTCCCGATACAGAGGATACAACCGTATATATTCGTGTCACCCCTGTCGATGCGTCTGCCGCAAGCGGAGTCGTTTCTAGTTCTGCATTTACCATTGATACAAAGTCACCAACAGCACCAGGAGATATCGCCGCCAATGCGGTAACTACTTCCACAGTGACGTTTATCTTCCCAGGGGTGCAGTCATCAGATACAAATTTTAGTGAATACAAAGTGCACTATAGTACTTCCTCGCCAGTCCTTTCGTCCGATAGTGCCCTCACCTCGTCCACCGATGTAAATTTGTCTGCAACAAATTTTAATGGACAGGAGACAAGTGACGCACTGACCGGGCTCACCCCAAATCAGCGCTATTACTTTCACTTATTTGCATACGATTCTTGGGGGAATGTGACTTCTTCTGCTGCCGCAATTACAACTACGACGAATCCTATTGCACCAGGTCTCCCTAGTGCAATGGTGTCTACCACCACGCAGCTTGATTTGACCTGGAACTCAAATGGTAACGGAGCGGGAACGGTCTACCAGCTATACAATATTACTAGTAGTACAGTAGTTGCGACTACCACGGATACAACATACTCTGTGACGGGGTTGGCGGGGAATACCAGCTATCAGTTTAAAGTCCGAGCAGAAAAAACGGGTGACGCAGGAGTCTATGGAGAGTATTCACCTGACTCTCTTGGAGTGTATACACTTGCCAGCCCTGTGAGTGCATTTTCTGCTACCAATGCGACAAACACGACGACGATACAACTATTGTTAGCCTGGACACATGTCAGTCAGGACGGCATGTTACTCGATAGAGATAACGGGTGTGATGGAAGTTATGATGTAACTCTTTTTGATAATCCTGTGGCAAACGAATCTACGCCAACGACTACGGCGACCAGTCTTTCGGCAAACACATGCTATGTCTATCGCATTCGGTCATACAATGGGGATGGTGTGATTAATAATATAACATCTTCCACTTCTGGAGAAATTACAACTCCACCTGCACAGCCAACAAACCTCACCACATTAAATGTCGAGGAAACAAATATCACCTGGGAGTGGGATGCGGTTGCAAATGCTACAGGGTATTACATGTACAACAACACAACCGGGGCACTTATAGATACCATCATTGGTGCTACAAATTATTTGCATAATGGTCTTTCGGTAAACACCTTATACGAAGTAATTGTTCGAGCATACCACGCGGTCAATGGTATCGGCATTGGGTCAAGTCCCGCCAATGCTGTCACAGATTCATCTGTCCCAACAGGTCTTACCGTTAGTAGTAGAACAACCTCCACACTTTCTTGGACTTGGACCGACGGCGGGCAATCATCATTTTACGCACGAGATGCAAATAACATTGCTGATAATTCTGGATTTGTTACGACCACTGCATGGACCCAGACAGATTTGGACGCAAACACGGCGTATAGTGTGGAAGTCAAGGGGAGAAATGCAAGCAGCACCGATACGGCATATAGCGGGTCTGTTGCTAGGTATACCGCACAGTATGCACCAACAAGTGTGACACTTTCTTCCACAACGGCAAACAGTATCACCGCGACAGTTGCTGGTACATTCCCTAATAATGGTATTGGTTCTTCTGTGATCCACTTTGATAATGGTGCAGGAACGACACAAGAAATTACTACTGGCACTACCTGGACCAATAGTGGGTTGAGCGCAAATACAGAGTATACATATGCTGTGTACGCAACGAATGGAGATGGGACGGAAACAAGTTCTACTGCGGCATCTGTATATACGCTGGCAAATACGCCAACAAAAATTGCCACATCACTGGGTGATGATAGTACCAGTTTAGTGCTTACTCTTGGGGCAAATAGTAATCCATCTGCGACTACTGACGTCCTTATTTACGCAACGACAACAGGTGCATATGTAGACACTGCGGCACGTACCTTAAGCGGCGATGCAACAGATTTTGTAACGTTTGATGTGTGGGGAAGCCCGACAACGGTGACAGGGTTATCGGCCAACACATGTTATCAGTTTCAAGCCCGCGCAAAAAATGGTGATGACATATTAACAGCGAGCTCGACTGTGAGTGACAGTGTTTGTACACGTGCTAATATTCCAACTGGTTTAACAATTACTATAGCTGGAACAACACAAATAACAACGTCCTGGGGTGTTAATGGAAATCCTGCTGGGACAGAGTATTATGTTGAGGAAACAACGGGGAGTACAAATTCTGGGTGGATTACGGGTACGAGTTATACCTTTACAAATTTGCGGCCAGGGGGCACATATACATTCCGTGTAAAAGCAAGAAATTTTGACAGTATTGAAACAAACTACGTAAGTGATACTGGGGCAACTCAGCAAAATGGTGCTTTTGTGGTACGCGGTGCACCACTGCCTGTGCAGAATGACGTTGTTGTATTAGAAATTGTTGAAGGAGATGTTGGCGCGCCAGGCGAGGCAAACAATGCTGAGGTAGTGTATCGGATCACCAATGGAAGTGAAGAAAGTATTGAAGTTAAAAAAATACATATTGATAGCGACGAATCTGAAGAAGTTATTACCCGGCAGCTTTCGCAGTTACCAGTGGTAGAAGCGACTGTTATCTCTGGGGCATTTAATCCCGGTACAGGTGTATCAGTTGAAACAGGGAGTAGCGGTGCGCATCAAACACATAGCGTGGTACTTCGCGGTGTGACGGGTGGCAGTGTAGGTGGTCGTGCTCAGTATTCTGTCTATTCGACGCGCCAAGATTTTGAACTAAAAGAGGGGGAAGATATGGTCGTGGATGTTGACGCTGATGGTGTTGCGGATTTACACATTTATGCAAAAACTATTGATACAAAAACTGGAAAGGTACAGACCGTGGTGACAAATTTGGCAGCGTTTACCTTTGCTATTAATAACAATATGAGTTATACCACGTCCACGGTGGTTTCATTGCGTATCCGTGGGTATGATAATGTAACGCATATGGCAATTTCTGAGGAAGAGTCATTCACCAATGTGTCCTTTATTCCATTTACCCCATTTGTAACATACACATTTGTAAGTGAAGTGTTGGGTGGAAAAACATTGTATGTTCGTTTGCTTACAGAAGATGGGTATATTGCAGAGGTGCAGGATAGTATTGTGTTGACTCCTTCTTTTGGAATCTGTCCACTCGCCACAGAATTTTTGTACCGTACTAGCCCAACAGGCCCAATTTACTTTGTGACGCACGCCTGTAAGAAAACAGTGCTTACAGATGATGCATTGATTCGTACCTATATTTCTGATCCAGCATATATTGCATTGGTCAGAAAAGGGGATGTCGATGGCATCCCAGACGCGACGGGTGTGGTGTCTGTTCCACGGGGACCATTGTATCGACCAGGGAATGGGTCACTTATTAAAACACTCGCAGAGCCGAATGTGTATTTCTTGTTTCACAACAGGTATCACTGGATTGCTTCTGAGGAAGTGTTTACTGGGTTGAAGTTTTTGTGGAGTTGGATTGAAGAAGTATCACAGACGTTTATTGAGTTACGGGAAGCGGGACAAGATATTGGGGAAGGCCAAGGGCATCTTCCTGGAACAGTGTTGGTTGAGACGTCAACACGGCAGTATTATGTGTTAGCACCACACCCTGCAAATCCAGACTTTGTCATAAAACGTCCAATTGAAGATATGCGCGCTCTTCAAGAATTGGGATATCGTCAAGATCGTGTTATTGAAATGGAACATACTGACCAATATCCATATGTAGGCGAACCAATTGTGGCTTCTTATCCACGTATCTCGCTAGAGCGTGACTTGCATGTAGGTATGTCTGGGGAAGACGTTCGCGCACTGCAGGAGTTGTTGCTTGCACTGGGATGGTATGAGCATGACGAAATCACAGGATATTACGGAGTAAAAACACGCGAGGCCGTTGCTGCATATCAGCACGCAAACGGGCTCGATGTCACCGGATTGGTAACAGAGGAAACGCGAAGACAACTGGCACGTGAGTAGTCCTTCCTTGATTTATTGGGGGACATCTCGTATACTCCGTTTGATTTATATATACACCCTATGTCAGTCTCGCATACACGCACATTAGCAAAAACAATCACGTGGAGGATTATCGCGTATGATGTTGGTTTTTTTGTTTACAAAAGAGCTTACTCTTTCATTGCAAGTAGGAGTACTGGAAGTGACAAGTAAGATGATTTTTTATTATATTCATGAACGCGTCTGGGATAGGATGGGGTGGGGTAAAAAAAGGAATAATACACGTGTCTCAATATGAAGTATACGGTGCTCACCATCTTTCCAGATATGATTGCAGGCTATGCTACCGCAAGTATTCTTGGGCGTGCGCAAGAAAAAAACATCATTGATGTCACGACCGTAGATATTCGAGATTTCTCTACTGATAAAAGACGAACGGTTGATGACACGCCATATGGCGGGGGGGCTGGCATGGTTATGAAGCCGGAGCCAATATACCAGGCATTGAAATCAATTGATGCCATTCCGTTTGCAAAGGTGGATGGTCTTACAAAAATAAAAAAAGTATTCAACGGTTCGCTGAAGCAAAAAAAAAGAACAGTGGTCTTGTCCCCGCGAGGAAGACAGTTTACCCAGGAGATTGCAGAACAGTGGGCAAAGTTCGACGAGTTGGTACTTATTTGTGGTCGCTATGAAGGTATTGACCAACGGGTGATAGATCATATGGTGGACGAAGAAATTTCTATTGGTCCGTATGTACTGGCGGGTGGAGAATTGGGAGCACTCACCATTATTGAAGCCGTGGCACGGAATATCCCGGGTGTTCTTGGAAATGAAGAGTCATTGAAGGAAGAAACGCATAGTATGGATGGGAAAGAGTATCCGCAGTACACCAAGCCGGCCGATTTTAAAGGCTGGAAAGTACCAGAAATTTTGATGAACGGGAATCATAAAAAAATTGAAGAATGGCGTCAAGAAAAAAGTGCGGAGTAAAGAGAGTATAACAAAAAAGCAGCCGATCAATACAGCTGCTTTTTTTGTCGTCGTTTTGTGGCCTCTCTGAAACGACGCCAAACGGTAGGATTGATGACATACGTGTTGTCAATATATGTTGTCAATATATGTTGGAAAGCCTATATTAATAGTGGTTGGGTACAAGAGTTGTCCGACTTATCCCCACACTGTGGACACACTATTCTCTTGACAATATATGGGCATCCCGATATAATGCTCGGGCGCTTAAAACTGAATTTTTCCAAGTCTTTGCGAGGGGGAAAGAAACTAGAAAAAAAAAGAGTAACTCCATCATTCTCTCGAGTAAATTCAAGAGAATGAACCAGTTTCTCTTTTTTATTTAAAAGGGAAATGCTGTTCATTACAATTTACTCAAATCAACCAAAAACAAGTACAAGAAACATGTAAGGTTTCAAACAGGTTCACACATAAGTTGTGACAAAAAGAGTGAGTATTTCCTTCGGGAAATTGCTCATGACAACGTCTATTCATACAAATTTTGAGCTATGTCGCTTCGGTGACATAGATTATCAACTCTACATAAACTGTCGTAAGGCAGTTTTCATTGAGAGTTTGATCCTGGCTCAGGATGAACGTTGGCGGTGTGTCTAAGGCATGCAAGTCG
>Ga0066639_10002889_pt1 | contig 14935 bp, 13 predicted proteins | sample CryGeyCG2114_010_2_FD_59504 | JGI IMG/M metagenome (GOLD analysis project Ga0066639, IMG submission 59504) | Groundwater microbial communities from aquifer - Crystal Geyser CG10_big_fil_rev_8/21/14_0.10 | ecosystem: Environmental > Aquatic > Deep subsurface > Groundwater | place: USA: Utah...
TGTTTACTTTAGCATAAATATATAGATTTGTCAAATATATGATGAGGGTACCAATGTGGCATTTTATAGACAAAATATGTAGTATTTATGATGTATATTCAAATACTGGGAACGTGGCGGAACTGGCAGACGCGCTAGGCTTAGGACCTAGTGGGAGTAATCCCTTGAGAGTTCAAGTCTCTCCGTTCCCACCATCAAAATTATTAAAAAGCCCTCCGTTATATTTTTAAAAACCACAACCCTCTATTACAAAACCCTACCTGTGGTGACGCGTCACCACAGGTAGGGTTTGGAATGTTTTTGAAAAATATACTTAAGGATTTTTATTTAAATTGTTGAAATTATTTCTAATTTTATAGTATATGAAAAAAATTTTTCACACTAGGGGAGCCGCACTCTTCCATATAGAGAATTTTTCACACTAGGGGAGCCGCACTCTCCCATATTTTGTACGAATGGTTTTTTCCCTAAATACTATCTTTGATTTATTAGGCGTATATCTTTTTTCTTTGCGTTCTGTTTTTCCTCTCTCTCGATAACTTCTATAATTTTTTCTCTCTATTATTTTCTTTATACTCGTGATGGTTTGTAACGAAAGCAAAAGTTCTCTGCTAATTTCTCTATATGGTTTACCAGCACTGATTTTTTCCATCGCCACAACCCGCATAATTAAATTATGACGTTCATATGGGGTAATAACAGACGTTAAGAGATCTCTTGATTTTAGTATTATTTTCCAGCATACATCTTCCCATTCTTTGCGTGAGGAATAATTTTTAATAGGAGGTAAATTAAATACTACCTTTTCTTTTATTTTTCTCTTGTCCATTTTTTAGAATATTTTTTTATTTATATTTTATCATATTTTGCTTGTGGTGACGCGTCACCACAAGCGCATATAATTCTGGGCATTGCTTTTTGTTTTCTATTTTCTATATTCGCATACTTTTGTCTGTGCGTGTTTGTTTGTGTATTTGTGTGCGTGTTTGTCTGTATGTGTTTGTGTGTTTATTTATGTATTTATGTATGTGTTTGTCTGTATGTGTTTGTGTATTTATATTTCCTGTTGTCGCACAATATTTTTTCAGTGATATAATATAGAAATATGACTGAAATTCAAAAATATGTGAGTGATTATATTTCTCATCTTGAGGTTGAGAAAAATCGTTCTCTTAAAACACAAGAAAACTACAAACGATATTTAGATAGATTTATTAAAGAAACAGGCATTGTAAAAATTACACAAATTACACAAGATTCTGTACGCGACTTCAGATTGAAAATGGCGCGGACCGGTATCAAAAAAATTACACAGAGTTATTACATTATAGCTCTTCGTAATTTTCTAAAATATCTTATAAAACGCGAACTTAACGTCCTCTCTCCAGAGACAATTGACCTACCTAAAACATCGCGTCGTGACATAGAAACATTGGAATACCGCGAATTAGAGCGTCTTCTATCTGCTCCAAAAGGAGATGATTTACGAGCGTTGCGAGATGGAGCAATACTTGAAACCTTCTTTTCTACTGGTCTTCGTCTCTCCGAATTATGCTCACTTCCTAGATATATTGATTTGGAACGTGGAGAAATTTCCATACGCGGTAAAGGTGATAAACTTCGCGTTGTGTTTCTTTCAAAAGATGCAAAGGGAAAATTGAAAATATATTTAAATAAACGCTCTGATGCTGAAGAAGCTCTTTTTGTCAGTCTGTCACGATCAGGAAAACCCTTGGGAAGAATAACCCCGCGAAGCGTTGAGCGAATTGTTGATTATTATGCACGCAAGGCGGGTATCCCTAAAAAGGTTCACCCACACCAACTTCGTCACTCGTATGCTACCGACTTACTCATAAATGGTGCCGATATTCGCTCCGTGCAGGAACTTTTAGGACATGCAAATATTTCAACAACACAGATTTATACACATCTCACTAACAAAGAGTTGAGAGATGTTCATCAAGCATTCCATGGAACACGAAAAAAAGAGCAAAATAATTCTTAGGTATGTTTGATTACAATCCTTTGACAATCTTGATAATTTGCGGTAAGATTGCCTCATTATGCTTTCTAAGAGAAAAAAACAGGTGGTTATAAAAGAATATCAAGTGCATGAGAAAGATACCGGCTCTGCCGAGGCACAAATTGGATTGCTTACAAAACAAATTCAAGAACTTGCGGGTCACCTCAAAAAACACCCAAAAGATCACCACTCACGACGCGGACTTCTTATGATGGTTGGAAGAAGGAGAAAGTTTCTCCAATATTTAGAGCGTGAAGATGAAAAGAAATACGCTAAAATCACAAAGAAGTTGGAGCTTGAGACGTAACACATGCACATTTATCAAAACCATCGCGTAGGAATCTTCATTGATGTTCAAAACATCTACCATTCCGCAAAAAATCTTTATCATTCTCGTGTTAACTTTCAGGAACTTGTAAAGCATTTACTCTCGCGGAGAGAACTTATTAAAGCTTACGCGTATGTGGTAAAAAGCGAAACGGCCCTCGGTGAAGAGTCGTTTTTTGAGGCACTTGAAAAAAGTGGTATTGACTTGCGAATCAAAGATTTACAAGTATATGCAGGAGGAGCAAAAAAGGGGGATTGGGACGTTGGTCTCGCCATAGACACCGTGCGCTCAGCGGAAGGGCTTGATGTAATAATACTTGTGACTGGAGATGGAGACTTTGTTCCTCTTATTGAATATCTCCGTCTTGGAAAGGGAAAGCAGGTGGAAGTCGCCGCCTTTTCAAGAACAGCATCCGCACGTATTAAAGAAGCAGCTGATACCTTTGTAGAAATAGAAAACGTTCCTAAGGTGCTTCTTAAAATAAATAAGAGAAGGACAAAAAATAGGGCAAGTACAAAAAATTAAAAATAATTATGGAACTTAAAAGAAAAATTTATAAAACACAACTGGATGGAGAAGAAATTAGTTTTGAATTTTCAAATCTTGCAGGACAAACAAATGCTTCTGTTATAGGGCGCCATGGAAACACAACTGTTTTAACTACTGTTGTTATGGGAAAGGAAGACACACAAGGAGATTATTTTCCGCTTACCGTTGATTATGAAGAGAAATTTTATGCCGTAGGAAAAATTTTAGGAAGTAGATTTATGAGAAGAGAAGGAAGGGCTTCAGATGAGGCTATTCTTTCCGCTCGTCTCATTGATAGAACTATCCGCCCACTTTTTGATTCTCGACTGAGACGTGAAGTTCAAGTTGTGGTAATGATTTTAGAATATGATGAAAAAACGGATCCAGATATCATCGGCCTTCTTTCAACCTCGGTTGCGCTCGCTATATCAGATATTCCGTGGGGCGGTCCTGTCGCGGGAGTAAAATTGGAATCAAAAACACCAAGAGACAATGCTAACTATTATTCTTCTTTCTTTGCAGGAAATAGTGGAAAAATAAATATGATTGAGTTTGATGGTAAAGAAGCTAGCGAGGAAAAAGTGTATAAACTTTTTGAAGACGCCCAAAAGAAAATAGAAGAACTTATTACGTTCCAAAAAAATATTGTTTCAGAAATAGGAAAAGAAAAGGTAGGTGTCATGCTTCCCGAACCAGATAAAGATCTTATTAAAAAAATCCACGACTTTATATCTGAAAAATTAGCAAACGCCTTTAAAACAAAGACTGTTGAAGAGCTTAAAAAAGAACTATTTGAATATTTAAAAGAATCTGACCCCGAAGTTTCTCTTGCTCAAGTAGAACAAATATTTGAGGATCAGGCGGATATATTTGTCCATACAATGGCTATTAAAGATGGAGCTCGTGTTGATGGAAGAAAATTTGATGAGATACGCGACCTCTATGCGGAAGTTGGAACGCTTTCAAGAACACATGGTTCTGCAATCTTTATGCGAGGAACAACACAAGTGCTTGCAGTAACAACGCTTGCATCACCAGAATCAGAACAACTTATTGAAACAATAGAATTTTCTGGAAAACGTAGGTTTATGTTGAATTATAATTTTCCAAAATTTTCAACCGGAGAAACCGGCAGATCGCGTGGCCCCGGCAGACGTGAGATAGGACACGGAGCACTTGCCACCAAAGCGCTTATAAACTTAATACCCCCCAAAGATGAATTCCCTTATACTATACGCATAGTTGCAGAAACACTTTCTTCAAATGGATCATCCTCTATGGCCTCAACATGCGCCGCTTGTCTTTCTCTTTTAGATGCGGGCGTTCCGATTAAAAAGCATATAGCGGGAATTGCTATTGGTCTTATGATGGACACAGATAATTCTTATAAAATTCTCACAGATATCCAGGGTCCAGAAGATCATTATGGAGATATGGATTTGAAAATAGCGGGAACAAAAGATGGTATTACTGCCATACAAATGGATGTAAAAATACAAGGAATCACTGCTCAGATGTTTAAAGATAGTCTTTCTGCTGCGCGAGGCGCTCATGCTCGCATACTAAGCGTTATGGAAAACACACTTCCAAAACACAGAGATCATGTTTCTGATTTTGCCCCAACAATTCTAACTCTCCCTATAGCACAAGAGAAAATAGGGCTTCTTATTGGCCCGGGAGGAAAAACCATAAACAATATTATCTCTGCCTGTGGTGGTGAGGTATCAATTGATATAGAACAAGAAGGAATGGTTTTTGTATCCGGTGTTGATAAAAATCTTGCACAAAAAGCTTATGAAATGGTTAAAAATATTATTCGTGATATAGAAGTTGGCGAAATTGTTGAAGGAACAATTGTAAAAATACTTGAGTTTGGCGCTATTGTTGACTTAGGAGGTGATAAAGATGGAATGATACATGTTTCAGAACTTAAAAGTGGTTTTGTAAAAAGCGTTGAAGACGTTGTACACGTCGGAGATGTAATAAAAGCTAAAGTAATTAAAGTAGAAAATGGAAGAATAGGACTTTCTCTCAAAGCACTTGAAAAATAGCAGTCTTTTTATCCACAAGAAATACTTTTTTTAATGGTGTATAATAAGACCAATGGAAAATAATACATTCCCTAATTCGCCCTCTGGCGAAACAAAACCATCAGGAACCAACGAAGGGGGGGTTCCTTTGCAGAACATTCCTGCAGAAAACGTCACGATGCAAACAATGAATTCGGACATAAAATCCATGAAGGAAAACGGCGGGGGTGCTCCAACTCCTTATATGCCCAAGCAAAACGGGGTGGTTATTCCTGGTCAAAATAACGGGGGTTCTCAACCACCAACACCGCTTCAGACAGAAAATTTTCAAGGAGATTCTTTCCCTCCACAGGGACCTAAAAAATCAGGCAAGGGCGCCCTTGTTGGTATTATCAGCTTTCTTGTTGTGGTAGGGCTCGGATTGGCAGGCTATTTCTTTATATATCCACTTTTTGAAGATAACGGAACAACCCCTCCTCCAACCACGAATCAAAACGAGCCTCAAGACCAAGCTTCTATAACACCTACATCAACGTCGGAAACAAACGTTCCTCCTGTAACGGAGTCTTCAACACCGATTACTTCCGCCCCCACATCAACAGAACCGCAGACCCCTCCGGAAATAATTCACGCATCTCTTTTCAAAAACTCTGCAGACGTAACAGCAGAAATATCTCTTTCTTCTTTAACACTCGGAACATATAAATCTTCTATAGAAAACGCAACAGCAGACGTACCCTTGTTTAAAGAAATTATATTTAGAAGCGATAATAAAGTTCTCTCATTTGATGAACTTATGCAGTTTTTGGCACCGCAGACATTTACAGACACAAAGACTGATTTTAACCAAGATGTAACCTTCTTTACTTATACGGATAGTGATGGAACATGGCCTGGTTTCGTTGTAAAACTTAGTCCAACTTCAAATAAGGACGCCCTTCAGACAAAAATTAAGACACTAGAATCAAATGGTGAATCGAAAAATCTATTCTTCTCTGATCCTGGAATAATCGGTGAGTGGAACGATGGAAAAGTGGGAACGTTCTCTGGAAGATATAGTCAGTTTTCTCTTAAAGGAGCTTCTTTCAATTATTTCTTTACTAATAACTCACTCGTAGTAAGTACAAATTATCTAGGAGCAAAAGAGGCTCTCAATAGACTTGGTTTATAACCTAACTTTTTATGAATATTGAAGAGCGAAAAATAAAACTTCTTGAAGAAAAGAGGAGGATAGAGGAAGAAATTACAAAACACAAAAACCCCCCAGATTTTGGAAGTGATGTTGATGATTTTGACGAAGAAACAGACGAAGCGGAAGAAACAGCAAATACTCTTGCTCTTATACATGAGTTAAAAGAGCAACTTCATTCTATTGAAAAAAATATTGAAGAGTTAGAAAACGAAAAGTAAATAATGTTTTGTAATGTCTGGAAGTGTTTCAAAATTATATTCAGCAGAGCTTAATGGTATCAATGCCAATATTGTTGAAGTGGAGGCCGACATAAATGTCGGCCTCCATTCTTTTAATATTGTGGGACTTGCTGATAAATCAATTAGTGAAGCAAAGGAACGCGTTAATTCTGCGCTCAAAAATACCGGAATTAAACCTCCCACTAAAGAAAATAGGAGAATTACTATAAATCTTGCTCCTGCCGACACTAAAAAATCGGGCTCTCACTTAGACCTTCCTATAGCGCTTGCCTATCTTATTACCACAGACCAGATAGCAACTTTTAAAACGAGTGATAAACTTTTTGTGGGAGAGCTTTCTCTTAATGGAAAGATTAGAGGTGTTAGTGGATGCCTCAATATTGTGCTTTGTGCAAAAAGATTTGGCATACAGACTGTTTTTGTTCCAAAAGAAAATATCAAAGAAGCATCAATTGTCTCCTCGGTTAATGTTATTCCTGTTTCTTCGCTTAGAGAAGTTATGGATCACCTAGAGGAAAAGTTGGTTATTGAAAAGTCAAAACCAACAACAATTTTCACATCAAAACAAGATTACCCAATTATGATGAGTGACATAAAAGGAAATGAATCTGCAAAGAGAGCTCTTCTTATTGCTGCTGCGGGTGGACATAACGTTCTTCTTTTTGGTCCTCCTGGAACGGGCAAAACAATGCTTGCCCAAAGTCTTCCTTCTATACTTCCTCCTCTATCCAATACTGAGATAATTGAAGTAACTCGAATTTATAGTGCCCTTGGACTTACTAAACAAAATTCTTTTATTACCATACGGCCATTCCGGTCTCCGCATCATAGTACTTCATTTATTGCCCTCATGGGTGGGGGCTCAGATCCACGACCAGGTGAGGTAAGTCTTGCTCATCGTGGAGTTCTCTTTCTCGATGAAATGCCCGAGTTTCGCAGAGACGCGCTAGAGGGATTGAGACAGCCAATTGAAAGTGGCGTGATACACGTATCACGAGCAAAAAAAGCAGTCATATTTCCGGCTCGATTTATGCTTGTTGGGGCAATGAATCCATGTCCTTGTGGATATTTTGAAGACCCTCAAAAAGAGTGTGTTTGTAGTGCTCACGAAATACTCCGTTATAGAAAGAAAATATCAGGACCGCTTCTTGATAGGTTTGATATACAACTTGAAATACCCAGAACATCACTTGAAGAACTTAGGAAAAAAACCATAGCAAACGTGGAAGAAAATAAAAAAATTATTGATAAGGTTATTATTGCTCGTAATATTCAAACAAAACGATTTAAAGATAATTTCCAAATAAAAACGAACGCCGAAATGAGTTCAAAAATCACCGAACAGATGGCGCAGATTGATAGTGAGGGTGAATTATTTTTAAAACAAGCAATTGAAAAGGATTTTATTTCCCCAAGAGGGTATTATCGTTTACTCAAAATAGCCCGTACTATTGCTGATATTGAAAATAGTGAAAACATACAAGCAGAACATTTAGCAGAAGCTTTTCAATATAGAATACGAGTAAATTCATAAAGATTAAAATTTATATTACTTTTTTATACCCTGTTTTGATTTTATATAAATATAATTAGTATTAAAAAACCCCATTTTATGAGGTTTTTGTTTATAATTACCGCTCTTAAATCTATTTTTATTATTTTAAAACAAATGGATTTTTTGCTCCAATAACTTCAAAGTGAAGATGGCAACCCGTTGGTCCGTGCGTGTTTCCCGTGTTTCCAATAAGTCCTATTTTTTCACCACGCAATACCGGGGTTCCAATCTTAACAAGAGCCTTAGAGAGATGGGCATAACGCGTTTTTGTTCCATTTGGGTGTTCAAGGAGAATAAATATACCATACCCTCCATTCCAACCAGACGATCCGTCTCCAAAATCTTTATCTTGAACAACAACACCATCTGCTGCCGCAACAATTTGTGTGCCACATGAATTTGCAATATCTACAGCATTATAATCATGAAGCTGTCCCCAATTCCATCCCGCCACTGGCAACGAAAAATAGTTGCCAAGATCGGGAAGTGTTGTGTTTCCAGACTTCTGAACCATTTTTATTGTAGAGGGATTTACATAAGGAAGAATAAGAAGCCCTTTACCAGAGGTGAAAATCTCTTGATATGCTGGATTGTATGTTTTTATAAGATTTTGATCTGCTCCATATTTTGAACTAATTGATTCTATTGAATCATCTGGAGAAACTGAGTATAGCGCCCCATCCACCGGAAGAATGGTAATATCCATACCGGGTTTTAGGGTTGATTTTAAACTTGGATTTGCTGATTTAACAGTCTTATTTGTAATGTTAAATTTCTGAGCTATTTCTGAGAGTGTGTCTCCACGTTTTATTCTGTAGCTACGAAGTCCACTCTTCCCATCTATAATGTTTGTAAGTGGATCTGAAATACCAATCACCGAAGACTCGTCAAAAGATTCATTTGATATTATTTTCATCTCTGGATCCGATACAGAAGAAGAAAAACCTGTTATAACGGCTGATTGTTCCGTCGTTGATTCAATTGGGCCTCCACTTGCCATTAAATCACTACTCTGATAGGGAATATTGTTCTTTGCCGCACCCAAGGCAAAAACGTTTAAAACAACAGCTCCCACCACAAAAAATAGAGACCGATGTGAAATGGTCTTTAGAAGACCCTTACCAAGGGCCCGAATATTGGATAAAATACTAATGATATAGAGCATACCATATTTATAAATAAAATCAAAGGGTACAATAACAAGACGAAACCTAAAAAGATTAACGACTTTGATATTTAATTTTAAATTTCATTTAATATGTTTTCAAAAAAATCACTTGGACAAAATTTTCTCAAAAATAAAGATAGTGTTAAAAAAATTATTGATACTCTCTCTCTAAAAGACGGGGACGTCATCATTGAGATTGGACCAGGACACGGTGAACTTACCAGTGAACTCGTCTCTTCTGGAAAAAATATAAAAATTATTACCGTGGAAAAAGACGAGTCTCTTATTTCTTTACTTCAAAAGAAATTTGGATCGTCCATTAAAATAGCAACAGGAGACGCTCTCGTCCTCCTCCCTAAAATCATCAAAAAAGAAGGTCTAAACCATAAAGAATTCAAAATTCTCGGTAATATTCCCTATTACATAACCGGATACCTTTTAAGGACGCTAGGAGAATTACCCAAAAAACCCTCTGTTGTTATACTTACTATACAAAAAGAGGTTGCAGAAAGACTGTGTGCTAAGCCACCAAAAATGAACTTACTAGCGGCAAGTGTTGGTCTGTGGGGTGAGACGAAAATTATTTCTTATATAAAAAAAAGTGAATTCTCTCCTGTCCCAAAAGTTGATTCTGCTATCATCTTTATAACAATAAACGACCTTAAAAAAGACGCGCTCTGGAAAACATATTATTCATTTATCAAAACGCTTTTTAAACAACCTCGAAAAACTATTTTAAACAACCTTTCTAAAACAGCTGTTTCAAAAAATGAACTACTGGAAATGTTTTCTGATTTACATATTTCTAAAGATGCACGTCCTCAAAATTTAGATATAAAAACTATTAGGGAGTTTAGTAAAATGATGTATAATAAGATAGAAAATATATGAAAAAAATTACTCTCTTGTTTTTTATTTTAATAGCAACTTTATTTTTTACCCTTCCTCAAAAAAGCTTTGCATTTAGTGGTCTTTTTGAACCCTTTGCTGGAAAGGTTATAACAAGCTTCTCCCCTGGGGTAACTTGTGCGGGTGAGGGTCCTATCATAATAAAACCGGTAACAAAATCTCCTGCATCTTTTTATGCGGTAACTCCATCAACCACGAGGTATTTATATAAAACAATAACACCGGGTTCGTTGGTTGTCGGACTCTATCTACCCACACTTTCTCCTATTTGTACAACTTGGTCGGGAGTGCCTTTTTTTGCTTTTCCAATAATAATGTTTGGGAGCTCACTTTTGTAGAGAATTAACGCAAAAATAGTGTATAATGAAGTGGAGAAATGTTGTTTATGAACATGAGGTTTCTTATCGCATTTATAATTTTAATATTTGGAGCGTTGGGCTCATTTTGGATTACAAGGGCAAATCGATCAGGCCCGCTTGATGCTAAGATTTTAGCGGTTTCTGATTCTTCACAAAATCGTTTTACCAATCTATCAGATCTTCCATCTCAAAAAAGTATTTTTGGGACTCCTTCTACAAACCTCACTAATGAGATCATTTCTGAGTACACGGCAAAGATATTAAAAGATAACCAAAAAGGATCTGGAACGAGCGACTCCATCTCTGTACCAAACGAAGATTCCTTAAATCAAATTATAAGAGATCGTTTTGTTTATGGAATTTCTGTAAAATATTTTGATGAAAAAGATCTAAAAATATTACAAATCACATCACAATACGCATCACTTTCATATCTGAAATCTATCCTTGAAATTTATAAAAATAACACAGACAAGAATCAGGATAATGGATTCATTCCATCAGTTGCTGAGTATGTAAACACAAAAAATTCTCAGAAACTACATTCATACATTTCTTCGGTGTCTGAACAAATTGATAATCTCTTAAAAATTGCCACACCAACCAATTGGAAAGAGTTTCATTTAAAACTTATAAACGCCTGGCAAAAACGTCTAGCGCTTGGTACTGCTATTATTCAAAGCGAAGATGACCCAATAAAAGCAGCCGTTGCCGTACAAGAAATACCAAATTCTATTGATGAAGAGAATAATCTGACCTCTCTCTTATTACAAAATCTAAAAGAATTATAAACTAGAATAATAATGAATAATAAAATCCAAAAATGTATTACACTTCTTACTCTTATCTCGGTGGTAATTACCGGTTCATTTTTGTATTTTCCTAAGACAACATCAGCTCAATCCGAATCAGTTGATCGTGTTGTTTTACCACCAAAACCCGAGACACCAAAAACCGATGACTGTTTTCTCTCAGGTGGTTTAGATTTTTTAATGAATGAGGCATTGGGTTTTCTAAGTAATCAGATAGGAAAACTTACTGGCGGACTCCTTGGTGGAGAAGTTCCCACAAACGATAAAAAAGGCACGTTTCAAATAACAGCAGGAAACATTAAAGCTTGTGTGTATAAAATTCAAGAAGAGCTTCTTCGTGTTGCTCTCGTAAAGTTTCAAAAGCAATTATTAGATAGAATAACCGATGATACTATTGCATGGATTAATGGAGAAGATCCAAAATATTTTAATGACTTTGGAAAACTATTTTCAGATTCGGCAGATTCGGCTCTTGGAGACACATTAAGTGAAGTTATAGGAAGTAATGTTTGTGCTCCGCTTAAGTTTCAATTAAACCTTGAACTCACACAACGACAGACACCTTTTACACAACAAGTCTCTTGTACCCTTGGTCAAATTGTAGGTAATATAGACAACTTTCAGAAAAATTTTTCCTCTGGAGGATGGGTAGGATATAACGAAGTTCTAAAACCACAGAATAATCCATTTGGAATTGCATTTTTAACTCAACAAGAAATTTTGAGAAAAGAACAAGCAAATTACCTTGAAACTCAAGCGCGTCTTACCACAAGTGATGGTGGTTTTAAACCAATTGAACAGTGTACGCAGTGGGGAGCACATCTAAATAATAAAGACGGTATTGCAATCCTCAACTTCCCCTCAATACCACCAGCAAGTGATTATCCAGACCCAAATAACCCACCGAACGAGGTTCCTCTTCCCGCTCCTCTTCAGAAAGAATATAAAGCAAATCAAAACGCTCAAGTTTATTGGAGATGTGAAAAGAAAATTGTTACCGTTCCTTCTGTAGTACCGAGCGCTGTAACGGCAAAATCATTTACTAGCGACTCTGATTATTTAGTAAGTTCTCAGGATCTTCTTCCTTATATTTCAGCTATTTTTGATTCTGCAATAAATAGACTTATAAAGTCTGGCGCGGAAGGCCTCCAAAGCGCCTTTATAACATCTGATAATGGTGCCGGAAGACCGCCCACAACAAGTCTCCCTGACACACCGGAAAACAGACGATTTATAAAAGGAGTGGGTGATTATAAATCATCAACTTCACAAAAAGATCAATTGAATAAAAAGATTGATAGTCTCATAACAGAATCACTCTCTGCTATATCACAAGCAGACTCGGTGCTTCAAGAAATTATTACTATAAATACCGATCTATCAGACGCAACATCAACAACCACCGGTTATCAATTATTGTCTTGTGAAACAAAGCGATTTGGACAACAACAGGCGTGTTCAAACACTACTTCTGTTATAACAATCGCAGATAGCCGCTCTCAACAAATTGAGGATAATAAAATTACATTAGATAATTTTACGGCCTTGATAAATCAAGCAAAAAACAGAAAGAGCGCTCTCACACAAGAGGAATTAACCTCTCTTACATTATCAATACAAAACTCTCTTAATTATCTACAACAATCACAACTACAAAGTCTTGTTACTCTAAGAACAACACTCCAAACAGAACAAAAACTGCTTATAGACGACCTTACCCAATGTCAAAAAACAAGCGAGACTTATGTTTGTAGAAATTTATGAAACTTCTCACACGTAAAAATTTAACAAAATTATTTTTCCTTTTTGGACTTCTTATTATCCCTCATTTTGCACATGCGGCTTTTCTTGATTTTTTAAACCCCATCAGTCTTATTAGTCTTCTCTTTAACGGGATTGGTTCTGTCTTACAATATACTATTGGTAATCTCTTTATTCTTGCTGGACAACTTACCAATGTCGTTTTTAACCTCAACATACATATTCTTGAGAGTTCCGGAAACTTCTCAATTATTAATGCGGGATGGACCATAACACGTGATATTGCAAACCTTGGTTTTGTGCTTCTTGTTATTATTATGGCTCTTGCGACAGTGGTGCGATATGAAGAGTACGGAGTACGAAAATTACTTCCCAAACTTATTGCTATGGCAATTATTGTAAACTTCAGTCTTGCGGGGGCTGGTTTGCTTGTTCAATTTTCAAATACGATCACTTCGTTTTTTCTAGACAAAGCCGCAACGGGACAAAACCTCTCAACCGCTGTAGCGGGCGTTTTAAAACCACAACAATTTATTTTAGGAGAAAGCGACCCCCTTCCTCCCGACCCCGCAGATCAAGGTGGGGCGCTATCTTCTCTTGGTACGGCGTTTCTCACTTCAATGTCTAAGCTTATATTTGGTATCGCCTTTACGCTCGTTGCCACGATCATAATGCTTATGCTCGCATTTATGTTCTTTTTAAGATACCTTGCTCTTATATTTCTTTTCATTTTAGTGCCTATTGTCTGTCTTTTCTATGTGTTTCCTGGTCTTAAAAAATATTGGGATATGTGGTGGGACTCGTTTAATAAGTGGGTATTCTTCGCTCCAGCTGTTTCATTTTTTATATACCTATCTCTTGCGGCGGCAAAAGAGCTCAGCTCGCAAAAAATAGATCTTAATGGATCGTTTAGCTTGGGCAAAATACTTCAAGATGGCATAAACCTTGTTGTTATTGGCGGCCTTCTTCTTGGAAGTATTATTGCCGCTCAAAAACTCGGAATTGCGGGAAGTGGAGCAGCGCTCGGAGCAGTAAAGGGGCTTGGGAACGGTGCAAAGGGTTGGATAAAAAATAGGGCACAGATAACACAAGCCCGTCTTGGAAAAACAAGGCTTGGTGTTAAAACGTCCGAAGCTGCTGAAACAACAAAAGAAAAGTTGGGAACGCTTGGTGGTGGGTTTAAGGTCAAAGACACAGATAAATTTGGCACAAAGGTTTGGAAACGTGCTGCAAATTTTGCAACTGGACTAACCGGGCTTCGCGGTGCTGCTCGCGGTGTTTCCGGAGAAAAGAATTTTGTTACCACAAAGAGTGGAAAAAAAATAGAAAATCAATCACTTTTCGGTTCGCTTATTAAATCTGCCGTCTCTGGTTCTGGGATTATTAAGGAAAAGAAAGGAAAAGACGAAAAGAAAGAGGAGACAAAAGAGGATTTTGAGAAAAAGCGCGATGAGCTTTCAAAAACAAAATCAGAATTCCAAAACAAGGGAATCAAAACAGCTGAAATTGATGCACAAATCAGAGATCTTAACATTAAAATTGGTAAGAAAATACGTGACGAGGTTGAGTTGGAATTTTCCGGAAAAGGAAGTGAAGATATTGATAAAAAAATTAAGGAACTTACTGACAACACGGGGGATGAAAAACTTAAGAAGATGCTTGATGAAAAACTCGTTGATCCGGTATCAAAACTTGACAATGACTTAGTAAAACTTGATAAACAGTTTGAATCTATGCTCTCTGGAGACAAGGCGCGGGACGGAACAAAACTAAAAGCCGTAGAAAACGTTGGCACTCTTAATAATTATCTTGATGCTATTAAAAAGCGAATAAAAGACAGGGAAACAAGTATTGAAAAAGAGACAGAAAAAACAGGGGAAAAGTTGGAGGAAGTAATTAATAGAGACAACACAATTAAAGTGCTCAATAGATTCAAAACAAGTTTTGAAAACAAGATAAAACAGAAACAGATTGAGTTAGGGGCCTTGTATAAACAAAGAGAAAATATATTAAAGAACGAAAAACAAAAAG
>Ga0066639_10002890_pt1 | contig 14933 bp, 10 predicted proteins | sample CryGeyCG2114_010_2_FD_59504 | JGI IMG/M metagenome (GOLD analysis project Ga0066639, IMG submission 59504) | Groundwater microbial communities from aquifer - Crystal Geyser CG10_big_fil_rev_8/21/14_0.10 | ecosystem: Environmental > Aquatic > Deep subsurface > Groundwater | place: USA: Utah...
AGATAGCCGCAGTGACAAGGACCGTGATCAATGGTTGGGCACGAAAGCTTTGCAGAATATTGAGCACCCATTGATGCTCTTTAAAAGCCGTGGTGGCAAGACTCATTAGTTCCAAGCCAAAAAAGATCAAACCAAAGCCCATCACAACACCAGAACAATTACGAACAATTCTTTTTTTAGAGAGAAAGAAGACCGTGTAAGCAACTAAAAATAAAGAAAGGCCCCACTGTGACAATTTAAAACTAATGATCTGAACTGTGAGAGTACTACCAATAGCAGAGCCAATAATGACACCCATGACTTGTGAGAGATTCACCACACCAGCAGACCCTAAGTTCACAAGCATAGAGGTCACTGCACCAGAACTTTGCAACAAAATAGTTAAGAGAACGCCGACACCAATGCCCACAAAGGGACGATCAGCAAGGCCACTCATTAACTGTCGAACACGGTTAGCAGCAATCTTCTGTAGATAATCGCTAGCCAAGCCCATGCCGTACATAAAAAAGGCAATGCCTGAAACAAGAATAAGTAATTCTGAGTGAGGACCAATCACAACAAAAGGATAGCACAATTTTTAAAGAATCAAAGAATAGAATCCACAAACTCACGGGTAGAAAAGGATTTTATATCACCAATCCCTTCACCAACTCCTAAGGCACGAATGGGAATGCGAAGTTCGTTGGCAATGCCCACAACGACCCCACCCTTTGCTGTTCCATCAAGCTTAGTAAGAATCACTCCAGTGAGTTGCAAACTCTGATGAAACTCGCGCGCTTGTTGAATGGCATTTTGTCCATTATTACCATCCACCACCAACACCACTTCTTGAGGAGCTCCCGGAACAGCTTTCTCAATCACTCGTTTGATTTTTTTTAGCTCTTCCATAAGATGGGATTGAGTGTGAAGACGCCCAGCCGTGTCAATAATGACAATATCAAACTGTTCTTTTACAGCCTTTTCACAGGCTTCAAAAGCCACCCCGCTTGGTTTATGCTTTTCATTGTGCTGAAAAATCTCTACTTGTGCCCGTTGTGTCCAAACAGCTAACTGTGATCCTGCCGCCGCTCGAAATGTATCTCCGGCAGCTACCAACACTTTTTGCCCTTGGTTCGCCGCCCAGGCTGAGAGCTTACCAATAGTTGTGGTTTTTCCCGCTCCATTCACTCCTACAATTAACCAAACAACAGGTGTTTTTTTGCTTTCATTGAGTTGAAGATACTGGCTTTGCTGTGACAAAGACTCGTGAACGGGTTCTAAAATTCCTGTAATCTCTGTTTTTAATTGAGATCGAAAGTTCTCCGGATTTGTGCGCTCTGAGGAAGAGAGCTGACCTTGCACAGAATCTAAAAGTCTCTGCACTGTCTGGGGGCCGAAGTCTGATGTGTAAAGCAACTCCTCAAATTGTTCTAAGAGATCAGAATTATTTGATCGGGAGAAAAGAGCTTGAATTTGATTTTTAAAGCCGGCGAAGGCAGGCTTTGCCACTTTTGAGGTAGGCTTCTGTGAGGATTTAAGCTCTGGAGGAGTAACAACAATATCTTCGAGAGTCGCCGGTTCATTTTTCTGTGATTTTCTTGAACCTGGTCCAAAAAAATAAAGAAGGAGCCCCAAAAACACTAGCCCACCGACAAGGCCAATCATCACATCGAATTGCTCAATACCCATAAATTCCACTTTTTTCCTGCTTAAATGTTAAACTTAAGTGTGTTTTTTACTATTTGAAAGACAAAAAACCCGCTTTTTTCACTATGGTCCATTCTACTCTTTGTATTAACATGCTTTTAAAATACAGTGCTGACAGATTGCGAAAATCAACCATTTGGACTAATATCCTATCCAAAAGGAGATTCCATGAGACAGAACATTTTAACTCTCTCACTCCTCCTCCTACCCTTAGCATCTGGTTGTAATTATAGAGTGAACAAAGTCGTTGAAGATAATGCTGGCATAAACGATACACTCAATAAAAAACAGTACATTGTTTATGCCGATGTCAAAAGTCTCTTTTTTGATACAAAGTGCGTCTTTTGCCATGGCTCCGCTGGCGGAGTGAGCGTGGAGACCTATCAAGACACCATCGCCACTTTAGATTTAATTCAACAAGCTGTTTTGGTAGATAAAAGTATGCCACCTGGCGACAGTGCTACAGATAAAGAACTTCTATTACTTCAAACATGGATCCAACAAGGGGCTTTAGAGTCAGCTCCAACAAACTAGGGGGTTTGTTTTGCTTTCAAAAGTTTCATTATTTTTACTGCTCATTATTCTATACCCCTTTGCATTTGCTAGTACCTATCACCTAGAACCCCAAAAAGGCTCTCTAAAGTTTGAAGCTGTTGGACAGCCGGGCTTTATTAAAATCAATGGCAAGGGTGAGGGACCAAAGGGCGAACTCACAGTCGAAAACGACCTTCTCAGCGGCCAATTGGAATATGATCTTACACAACTTGATACAGGCATTGGTTTTCGAGATCGGCACATGAAGGAAAACTACCTAAATACAAAAAAATACCCAAATGCAAGGATCGTCTTTGAGAAGCAAAAAATAAATCTCACACAAAAAGTAAATCAGAAAATTCATGGAAAGTTAATGTTTCACGGAGAGACAAAAGAAACTGAAGTACAATTTAATATCGATGATTCTAAAGTGACTGCACAAATGAATGTTCTTTTAAAAAACTTTGCCATAGAGATTCCCACCTATGCAGGCATCACTATGGCTGAAAATGTGAAGGTGGAAACAACATTTGAAGCTGAAAAACAACCAGACAAATAATGAGACATTATTTACTTACTAGTTTAGTACTTCTACCTTTACTTTCCTTTTCTCAAGCAAACGCTTTCCCCGAACTTGTTCGTCATGGTTACACAAGTTGTACAGCTTGCCATGTGAGCCCCGCTGGAGGTGGACTCCTCACTGATTATGGTCGTGAGCTTTCTCGTGATGTTATGAGTACATGGGGACGTGAAGGGGAAACAAAGGCATTGTATGGTGCCCTTCCAAAAACAAATTGGCTGAGTTGGGGTGGAGATTTTCGTTCTATACAGCGCTACTTAGAAAATCCTCGAGCGCAAGAGGCTCGCTACTTATGGATGCAGGAAGACTTAGAAGTGGGTGTGAAGGTCCACAAGGATGTGAGTTTTGTATATGGCTACGGATGGAATGATTTTGAAAAAAAATGGCAAAGCCCTAAACACTTTGTCCTTTGGCAACTCGATGAAAAAGCCTCATTACAAGTCGGAAAAGCCTATCCTAACTATGGTTTAAATATTTCTGATCACACCACTTTTATTCGCACCAATACCAATTTTGGTTTGGGGTTTGAAACTTATCTTGCTGGGCTCAACTGGATGAATGAAAAAGGAAGTTTTAGCCTCCAGGGCCTTGTTGGACGCCCCGATGATTTAGAGTTGGAAAAAGAAAAAGGATTTGTTGCCCGAGGGCAACTCAACCTTTGGGACTCCTCTCATTTGGGAGCCAGCTACTACCAAGCGGCCAACGACACCCGAAAAAGAGAACTATTTGGTGTGCACTTCGTAGGAGGCTATAGTCCTCAACTGTTTCATATGCTGGAGTTAGATTATGAGTCGAAGCAAGGAATCGCTCCTCGCAATGACTATCAAGTAGCTGCCTACGAATACCAGCGTTTGGGTTATGAAGTTTATCAAGGTGTTATTCCTTACTTGATACAAGAGTGGGCTAAAACAAATTTAACCAAAGAAAATACAGCCATAGACAGTTATGGCCTTGGACTTCAACTTTTTCCAAGACCCCACTTTGAGATTACTTTTCAATGGATTAAAAAGCGCAACCCCCAGGAGTTTTCCAATCACTATGATTACGCCTGGATGTTGATGCATTACTATTTGTGAGCTAGTGCTTTCACTTAGGGACCTCAATTTGGCCACTGTCATTCAATCCCCAGCATCGTAAGCCGCTATTATCAAGGGCGCAGGTATGACTTTCACCAGCAATCACTTCCCTTACATTTTCCAAGTTTGTAGGTGGGTACGCTTGACCAAAATTGTTATTACCCCAACAATGAACCCCGGTGGCGTCAAGGGCACAAACATAGTTAGCACCAGAGCTAATACTTTTTACATCCCTAAGTTGAGTTGGAACATTGAGCTGCCCATATTTATTAGCACCCCAGCAATGAACCCTGGTAGCGTCAAGGGCACAAGTAAAGTTTTCACCAGCACTTATTTGTCGTACATTCTTTAATCCAAATGGGATCTGCAACTGACCATACTTATTATCACCCCAACACTGAACTCCATTTTTATCTAGAGCACAACTATGAAATCCCCCTGTGCTAATCTGCTTCACATCATCTAGCGCAGGGACCTCTAATTCATGGTTTTGGTTGGTACCCCAACAGTGAACCCCTGTTTCATCTAGTGCACAATTGTGCGTCCACCCCAAACTAACCTGCCGAATATTTTTCAAATTTTTTGGAGTATTCAACCCACCGTATCCCCCGGCACCCCAGCAATGAAGCCCCTTTACATCTACAGCGCACGTCAATGCATATTTAGTTTCCAATATCGAAATATTAATTAAACTAGGTGGAATATTGAGTTGTCCCCAACTATTCGACCCCCAGCAATGAACTCCAATAATATCTAAAGCACATGTGGCCCACAGTCCCACTTTAACAGTTCGAATACTTGCTAAGGGTCTAGGGACATTACTCTGAGAATGATCATTTGCACCCCAACAGCGCAAACCATTCTCATTTTCAGCACAGGTATGATAATAGCCCGCATATATTTTTTTAATATGGGTCAAATCGCGAGGTACATCCAGCTGGCCGTACTCATTATCTCCCCAACACTGAACTCTGTCGTTCATCAAAACACAGGAGTGATATCCACCCACTACTAATTGCTTTATGTTTTTTAAATTACTTGGAATCTGTAACTGACCATACTTATTATTGCCCCAACACTGAACTCCACTCTCATCAAGGGCACAAGTATGATAATCACCCGCCCCTAAATATCGCACATGGGCGAGATTAGTGGGTGTTGGACCAATGTTACCCCAACACTGAACACCCTTATCATCAAGAGCACAAGTGTGATAACCTCCGGTGGCTATTATTTTCGGGTCAACAATACCTTTAGGTACTGTTGACTGCCCCCGACCATTATATCCCCAACAGTGAACTTCTTTATTCGCAATGGCACATGCATGATAGCCACCTGCTGAAAGAGACTTAATATTTTTTAAATTACTTGGAACCTGTAACTGACCATACTTATTATTGCCCCAACACGATGCGCCGTCAGCATCCACAACACAGTTAAAATAACGGCCAGAAGTAATTATTCGAGGATTATTAAAACCCTGTACAACTTGCCCTTGTCCCATACCATTGTTACCAAAACAATCAGCTCTATCAGATTTTAATATGCAGCTATGAAATCCCCCTAAAGACACATCGATAATATCTGTGTCTGCTAGAGAAAAAACAGTATTTGAAAAAAAAGATAGGATAAAAATTAAAATAAACCTCATACACCCCTCCATATTGTGTTACATGCTAAAAGCATAACTTTATTTTGCCGACAAAAACACACGATTACATCAAGTGACACTACATATTAACACCACAGAACACATATAAATGTAAACATTCCCATGTATAAATAAATTCTAACTATGCCGTCACTTCGGCCACTCTACGAGCGCTGGTGAGATCCACAGCTACCATTTTTGAAACCCCACGCTCTTCCATCGTCACACCATAGAGTTTGTTATTCACTTCCATGGTGTACTTATTATGGGTCACAATGATGATCTGACTGCGCTTTGACATCTCTTGTACCAACTCATTGAATCTAAAAACGTTGGCATCATCCAATGGAGCATCTACCTCATCCAATAAACAAAATGGAGATGGTTTCACCAAAAAGATAGAGAAAATCAAGGCCACTGAGGTCAGAGCTTTTTCTCCTCCCGAAAGTAGAGTGATGTTCTGCATTTTCTTACCAGGAGGCCGTGAAACGATATCAATACCAGGATCGGAATCATCCTCTTGTTCCACCAGTAGTAAGTGAGCTTCCCCGCCGCCAAAAAGAACTGGAAAGACCTTTCTAAAACGTTCATTCACAGCATCAAAGGTTTCTCGGAATTGTTTAGAGCAAATGCGATCAATCTTATCAATCACCTTACGTAATTGCTCTTTACTATCCACAAGGTCTGTCTGTTGTTTTGTTAAAAACTCATAGCGAGTCATAAGTTCATCATACTCTTGTATAGCGGACAGACTCACCTCACCCATCTTAGATAAACGATCTCGAAGTTCTGCCAACTCTGTTTCCACTGTGGCCATTTCACGAATCACATCTTTTTGTTCTGCAATAATGGTTTCCATAGGCGCGTTGTAACGCTCTAGAACCTGAGCCCCCAAATTTGTTTCTCTGAGATTCAACTGCTCCAACTTCAATCTTAATTCTACAGTCTGATTTTGCGCTTCGTGAGCTTTCTTCTCTTCTTCACTTAAAAGCTCATCTAACGAACGGACTTTTGCACCTAATTCTTCGTATTCATTTTGGCGCAAAGCTAACTGATCAGCCACATCTTTGACCGCAAACAGCATTTGTTCTAACTGCACCTTTTCTTGAGCCATACGAATTTCATTCTGGCTTAGGCTTTCGGTAGATTTTGTGGACTCATCTTTCATGCGTGAAAGTTGAGCTTCAATATCACTCAATGATTGCTTCATCATGACTAACTGACGCTGGATTCCTTCTGCCTCTTGAGTTTTAGAGGCGCTGGTCACCTGCAGTTGAGTCACAACATTCATCTCATCTTCGACTTGGCGACGATAGGTGGAAACCGAAGTAGAAATTTCTTCCACTGCCTGTTCAAGAGCGGACTGCTGATCCGCCAAACCATTCAACTCACCACGAATGAGTACTAGTTTTTCTTCTTGAACTTTGATTTGTGACACAAACTCTTCCACTTCCGTTTGCTGGCGTCGAATGGCTTGCAAAAGATTTTGCAGTTCATTTTCTGAACGCTCAAGATCTTTCTTTTTTTCAGCAATGAGAATTTCTTTTTCAGTTTTTTGTTTTTGTGCTGTTTCTAAATTGAGAACAACAGCAGATAACTTCTTTTCAAAATCCTTTTGCTCAATACTAGCTACATCTAAATTGGTCTGTGCTCTTTCCATTTCTTGAGCTAATTCTTTGATCTCTCGGCGACGGCGCAAAAGCCCACCCTCGGTACTTTCCCGTGCACCGCCTGTCATCACTCCATCAAAGGTAAAAACCTCTCCCTCAAGAGTGACAAAAGTCCAATCAGGGTATTTAACCCGAAGGCTTAAAGCTTCATTTAAATCCTGAACAACGGCCACCTGAGATAAAAGAGCTGTGACAGCCTCTTTGTAATTTTCATCCTGAACAGTGGCAATATCAGACAAAAAGCCTGTTACTTCTTCAGCTGCTGGACGAACTAATGAAGATTTTATTTTAGCTTCTGTTTTAGGCAAGAAGCTTGAACGTCCCCAATTTTGAGATTTTAAAAGTTCAACGCCTTTTAAACCACTCATCGTATTTTGACTTAAAATAATCTGTAGACGAGGTCCAAGAACTGACTCCATGGCCACTTCATATTGACTAGGCACAGAGAGGATATCAGCAAGAACAACAAACTCACCGGCCTCTCCCTGGGCTATACGTTCTTTCTGCCAAGAAATTAAGCCTTTTACCCCCTCTTGAAAACCCTCAAGATTGGCATCTAAACTTTGTAAACTAAAGTGCAAGCTTTGGACCTTTGAGAGATCTCCTTTAAGAGCCTCAACAGCGGCACGCTTTTCTGAAACAATCCCTTCAAGGTGAATTTTATTTTGAGTGAGATTTTCTACATCCCCAAGAATTTCCATTTGAGTCTGGCGCTCTTTTTCTAATTCTTCAAAATTCTTTCTTCTATTTTTTTCAAAATCAGTTTGCTTTGACTGAAGTTCAGAAAATACAGATTCCGACTTAGATTTACGTTCCTGGAGATCACCAAGTCGTTGTTCTAATGAATTCACTTGAGACTGAATGTGTGCCTGAGCTTGAGTCACTGTGACAAGAGCCCTGCGTTTTTCAATCAGTTGATCATCAGCCTCTGTTAAGTTTTGACGAAGTTGAGTAAGACCCTCGTTTTGAGCATCAAAACTAGTGCGCGCTTTTACGGCCTCGGCCTCTGCAGAATCATAACGTGTTTGTGCCTGTTGATGGTCGTTCTCCAAAGCCACTTTTTTGATCTCTAGCTCCTGAATCATATTGCCAGCCATCTGACCACTACGACGCATTTGTTCCATTTCAAATTGGATCTGCTGAATTTCACCTTCTTTTTTCTGAACGGCACTTTGTGCTTCAAAACGGGCACTTTGTTGCCCATGAATTTTCTTTTCAAGCTCTGTTAATAGCACTCTTGCCTCTTGAATTTGTGATTCCAAGGTGGAGCTTTGAGCCTGGCTCTGGGATGCTACATTTTGAATCTCTTCTAGGTTTTTTTGGACCTGCTCAATATCAGAATGAATTTCTAAATATTTATGAGCTGATAGCCACAGGTCTAAATCGCGCACCTGATTTTTTATTTCTCTATATTTTTCTGCTTTTTTAGCCTGTCTCTGGAGGCTATCTAACTGACGCTTAATTTCTCCAATAATATCTTGAAGACGTAACAGGTTCTGATCAGTGGCGGCCAATTTCTTTTCTGACTCTCGTTTACGAACTTTAAATTTTGTGATCCCAGCGGCTTCCTCAATCAAATGACGACGCTCTGTAGGTTTCGCTGTGATAATTTTTCCAATGGCACCTTGCTCAATAATAGAAAAACCTTTAGACCCCACCCCTGTATCCATAAAGATCTCTTGGATATCTCTCAAACGTGAAGGTTCTTTATTAATTAAATACTCTGAATCCCCTGAACGATGAAGACGTCGGGTCACCATAATTTCGCTATGACGAGCATATTTAGCTGGGAAAGGTCCACCATCGTTTTCGAGGGTAAGACTCACCTCTGCTAAGCCAGTGGGAGCATAGTTTTCAGCTCCTGCAAAAATAACATCTTCCATGCTCGCACCACGAAGATGTTTTGCAGATTGCTCACCCATCACCCATACGAGAGCATCCACAATATTGGATTTACCGCAACCATTGGGGCCCACGATACCAGAGATGCCATCATCAAATTGAATAACAGTACGATCTTTAAAGGATTTAAAACCAACCAGTTCTAGTTTTTTAATCTTCAATGGAAACCTCTTTAGTTCTTACTTCAATGCAACATGGGCCGCTGCCAAACGAGCCACAGGCACTCGAAAGGGCGAACAACTCACATAGTTGACACCAACTTTATGGAAGAATGCAACACTTGCCGGATCACCTCCATGCTCGCCGCAGACTCCAATCTTAAGATTAGGTCTTGTACGACGCCCTAAGTCAACTCCCATTTTTACTAAAGAACCCACCCCTTTTTGATCAATGCTGACAAAAGGATCTACTTCAAAAATCCCCTCGCTCACATAGGAGCCCAAAAATTTTCCGGCATCGTCACGGGAAAGACCCAAAGTGGTCTGTGTTAAATCATTGGTCCCAAAGCTGAAAAATTCAGCAGATTCGGCAATTTCATCGGCTGTTAAAGCCGCCCGCGGCAGCTCAATCATTGTTCCAATAAGGTACTCAAATTTTTGAGAGCTCTCTTCTTGAACCTCATGAACCTCATCCTCCACACGTCGACGCAGAATATCTAATTCTTTTTTAGTGGCAATCAAAGGGATCATGATCTCTGGCAAGACTTCTATGTTTTGTTTTTTCACCGCCACCACAGCTTCAGCAATGGCCCTCGCTTGCATTAAATAAATTTCTGGGTATGTGATGCCCAAGCGACAGCCTCGATGGCCCAACATAGGGTTAAACTCGTGAAGGGCGTTCACCCGAGACTTAATAAAAGAAACATCTCTACCAATACGTTGAGATAAGACTTCCATTTCATCCTCGCTTTGAGGCAAAAACTCATGAAGTGGGGGATCCAAAAGACGGATGGTCACAGGAAGCCCGGCCATGGCTTTGAAAATACCAATAAAGTCATCCCTTTGCATGGGGAGAAGTTTAAAAAGTGCTTTCTCACGCCCTTCCATTTCTTCTGCCAAAATCATCTCTCGAACCACATCAATGCGGTCAGGCCCAAAAAACATATGCTCCGTGCGACAAAGCCCAATGCCTTCCGCGCCAAAACCGCGGGCTACACTGGCATCATGAGGAGTGTCTGCATTAGCTCGAACCCCTAATTTTCGGCACTTATCTGCTAGGATCATAATACGGTTAAAATGTTCCCCTGGACGAGGATCGATGGTTTTCACTTCGCCTAAGAAAATCTCACCAGTGCCACCATCTAAAGTGATGCACTCTCCTTTTTTGATCACATAACCGTTCACGCGCATTTCCTCTTTATTGTAGTCCACAAGCACTTCACCAGCGCCGGCCACACAACACTTACCCATACCACGCGCCACCACAGCCGCATGGGAGGTCATCCCCCCGCGAGTAGTAAGAATGCCTTGGGCCGCGTGCATACCCGCAATATCCTCTGGTGAGGTTTCAATACGAACTAGAATCACTTTTTGATTTTTAGCGGCTTCGGTCTCAGCTTCTTCACTACTAAAAACCACAGCGCCACTGGCAGCCCCAGGACTTGCGGGAAGTCCTTTGGTCAGTTTCGTTTTTTCTGCTTCAGGATCTAATGTTGGATGCAATAGTTGATCTAAAGAGTTGGGCTCCACTCGCAGCACAGCCTCTTTTTCATCAATCAGTTGTTCATCAATCATTTCTGAGGCAATTCTCAAAGCCGCTGCTGCTGTTCGCTTTCCAGTACGCGTTTGCAGCATCCAAAGACGATGTCGCTCGATGGTAAACTCAATGTCTTGCATATCCCGGTAATGGGTTTCTAGCTTTTGATAAATCTCTGTGAGCTCTTCATAAGCCTTAGGCATGTACTCTTCTAGGGATTTGTTATCATTCTTTAAGCGCTTAGCAGAGTCTTTACTAATGGGCCATGGAGTGCGAATTCCAGCCACCACATCTTCCCCTTGGGCATTAGGGAGGAACTCACCAAAAAACCGTTTTTCACCAGTAGAGGGGTCACGAGTGAAAGCCACACCAGTAGCAGAATCATCACCTAGGTTACCAAAAACCATGGCTTGCACATTCACAGCAGTTCCCCAACTCTCAGGAATTTGATTGAGTTGTCGATAGGTCACAGCCCTTGGCGTGTGCCAAGATTTAAATACAGCGCTAATGGCCGCCCATAATTGCTCCAATGGATCTGTGGGAAAACTTTGACCAGTGGTGTCCTTCACTTGTTTTTTAAAGGAACTCACAAGATGCTTTAAATCTTCCACTGTCATTTCTGTATCGGCTTTATAGCCCTTTTCATCCTTAAGGTCTTCTAAAGTCACCTCCAGAAGAGAGGTATTCATATCTAAGACTACATTGGAAAACATCTGAATAAAACGACGATACGAATCCCAAGCAAAGCGTGGATTACTAGAGACCTTTGCGAGCCCTTCCACCGTTTGATCATTGAGACCGAGATTTAAAATTGTGTCCATCATTCCGGGCATACTGGCTCTAGCACCGGAGCGCACACTGACGAGTAAAGGATTGCTGGTATCCCCAAATCCTTTTTTCAATTCTGTTTCCACCGCCTTTAGGGCCTTGAGAATATCTTCTTTTACAAAATCAGGGAGTTGGCGGTTGTTTTCATAAAACAAAGTGCAGATCTCAGTAGAGATGGTAAAGCCTGGAGGTACGGGAACGCCCAGTGATGACATCTCAGCAAGATTAGCGCCTTTTCCACCCAGGAGGTTTTTCATTTTGGCATTGCCTTCGGCTTTGCCCGCTCCAAAAGTGAAAACAAACTTCTCTGGTCTTTTCATTTGACTTGCACCTTCTTGAGGGACCAATTCCATTTTAACTCTCCCCTTTAAAAGTTGTTAAACTTATCACTGACGTAATTTTCTAATTGATCTATGGCCACTCGATCTTGAGCCATGGTGTCTCTGTGGCGAACAGTTACCTTCTGATCGTTAAGAGAATCAAAATCCACAGTGGCACAAAGTGGAGTACCGATCTCATCTTGCCGACGATAGCGCTTTCCAATGCTACCGGATTCATCATACTGACAAAGCCAACGCTTTGAAAGCTGCTGAAAGACTCGTTCAGAGACATCTGACAAAGCTTCTTTTTTTGAAAGCGGAAGGATGGCCACTTTTATGGGAGCCACCTCAGGATGAAAACCTAATACCACCCGCTCGTCATCAGCACCACTGGCGGATTTGGTTTTCTCCACACGATAGGCATCACAAAGAAAAGTCAAACAGTTGCGATCACAGCCGGCAGAGGTCTCTATCACATAGGGAATGAATTTTTCTTTCGTAGCCTCGTCAAAGTATTGGAGGCTTTTACCACTGAGCTTTTGATGATTGGCGAGGTCAAAGTCTGTGCGATTGTGAATGCCTTCGATCTCCTGCCATCCAATGGGAAACTGGTACTGAATATCGAAGGCGCTCTTGGCGTAGTGAGCCAGTTCTTTATCCGTGTGCTGATGAAACTTGAGATTTTCTTTGCGAATCCCGTACTGAAGATAGAACTGCATCCGTGTTTCTTTCCAAGCTTCCATGAATTGATCATCGGTGCCTGGCTTTACAAAGTATTGCATCTCCATTTGTTCGAACTCGCGGGTACGGAAGATAAAGTTTCCAGGAGTGATTTCATTGCGAAAGGCTTTTCCAATTTGGGCAATACCAAAGGGAATCTTTTTCCGCATGGATACCTGAACGTTTTCAAAGTTGACGTAAATCCCTTGGGCTGTCTCTGGCCGCAGATACACTGTCGCGGCGCTATCTTCAAGGGGCCCCATGAAGGTTTTAAACATGAGGTTGAACATACGAGGCTCTGAAAGCTCGTGGCTCTGGCAATTGGGGCATGTGTTTTCTTTGATGTGATCTGCGCGAAAACGACCGCGACATTTTTTACATTCAACCAGAGGATCAGTGAAACCATCAATATGGCCACTGGCCTTCCATACCTGGGGAGCCATCAAAATAGACGCATCTAGGCCTACAATGTCGGCCCTTCTGGTCATTGCCTTCCACCAAATGGACTTCAAATTATTTTTTAATTCCACACCTAGGGGGCCAAAGTCCCAGCAGGAGTTGATGCCGCCGTAAATTTCGCTGGATTGAAAAATAAAACCCCGTCGTTTGCTTAATGAAACCAAAGTCGCAAGGTCGGTGAGCCGGGAGCTAACAACCTCTGATGCACTTTCCTGTGTACCCATGGAGGAACCTCATTTTTTTGAACAATTTGACGCACTTATATACATTCGGCTACATTGATCTGTGAAAGAGGTCAATCTTGAGAAGCGCGTTAAAACTGGGTCTTTTAGGGGCATGTATTTTGGGGTTTTTGACATGGAGTTTCACGGGGTCTTTGAGCTTGGCTAAGTCGCCTTCCAAGGCACACGGAAAACATTCAAAAACAAAAGATATAGATCTATTGCAAAGGGAACAAATGGTGAATATCAGTCGCCAATTGGGTGTTACCTGCAACTACTGCCATGATATGAATAATCTGAAGGATCGCTCCATGCACACCTGGAAAGTGGCCCACGAACATATTCAAATTGTGAAGCTACTGAACCAAAAAGGATTTAAAGGTTCGAAGGGCCCCAGAGCTGATTGCTATATGTGCCACCGAGGCAAAACCATGCCTGATTACAAAGAGCCATCAGTAGGCCATTGATTATTTTTGTTTGTTTTGTGAACGAGCGGGAAAAACACCTTCTTGAAATCGACGCTCTCTGAGCTTTTTCATATCAAAGTCCACCATGAGAATTTCAGAGGCGTTTTTAGTTCCTTCTTTTAATAACCATGGAAAGCCAGCCTCTGAGGGTGTGAAGGCCGTGGCTTGAGCAAAATTATTCCAATCCTTATCCACCATGCCCACTGTCCCCGTGACAGCCACATAGTTTCTGTGTTCAATGGCACGAGTTCCAGCAGAGCTACGCACACGAATAAAACCACTTTCACTGGAGGTCATGGAAGGAATCAAAATCAAAGCGGGATACTCGCGAGCTAAACGGTTTGAGTGCTGAGGCACTTCACAATCATGACAGATCAACACTGTGGTTTTCCCCCATGGAGTTTCTATCAATTTCATTTGATGACCAGGACTCCACTGCCATTGAATTTCGTCGGGAGTCAGAGTGAGCTTATCTTGGAGGATGACTTTTCCATCGGGAAAAATAAAGGGGGCCGTATTGCGAATCTCTGAAGTTTTTCCCTTAGTAGTTATTTGACGAGGTAATGAGCCTGCTAACAAATGAATCTGATATTTTTGAGCCAGCTTTTGAAATTCACGTAGATATTGGGGAAAGTTTTTAGCCATTGCTTGCAACTGGAGGGCTTCTGGCTCGACGGGCTTTATCATTTTCAGTACAATCAGTACAAAGAGTTCTGGAAAAACCACCATCTCTGCACCACTATTTTTGGCTTGTTGAATGTGCCGTTCTACATCTTTAAAAAAAGCTTCTGAGCTCACAGCCCCAGACACATCGTACTGAACCAAAGCGAGCCTTAATTGATCTTTGAGAGCTTGTTTTTGGGTCAAGGCCTTTACGCAGGCAAAGCCTGCCCATGTGTGAGACCCCGCCAGTAAAATAAGAGCTGACAACAAAAGCGCGCGCATCTTTCTTTACATGGCAATTTGTGTACCTCAAGAGAGCGAATTTCCTTGGGTTTCAGTGATTTTTTTGCCTACTTTCTTTTCAATGTGACAATGAGGGCGTAGACCCTCTATAGCTCGATTCGAATTGACCGTAGATAGATCGCACCGAAGGGATGTCAAAAAAGGTTAGAATTGGGTGA
>Ga0066639_10002891_pt1 | contig 14932 bp, 20 predicted proteins | sample CryGeyCG2114_010_2_FD_59504 | JGI IMG/M metagenome (GOLD analysis project Ga0066639, IMG submission 59504) | Groundwater microbial communities from aquifer - Crystal Geyser CG10_big_fil_rev_8/21/14_0.10 | ecosystem: Environmental > Aquatic > Deep subsurface > Groundwater | place: USA: Utah...
TCCAAAATCTACTGTGGTCCCATCTTCATAATACTGTACAACTAAAGTCTTTCCAATTTTAAGTTTTGTGGAAGATAAGTCAACATCAGAAATACGATATCTAACTGTAACTCTATCTGCTTCTGGAGTAACTTCTTCAATAGAGGCTAGCCAATAACCGTCACCATATTCATCTAAGAACTGACCAGTTTCCAATGTCAACTTATCTTTTTCAAGACCATTTACATAATAATTAGATCTTGTTACCGGAACGAAAATCTTCGTTGGAATCTGCGCAGACTCAGTTGAATCATAGGCTGTCATGTATGGAGGGCTGGCAATTGCTGCGCCAAAACCACCAAATCCAAGAGGATCTGGAGCCACAAATGGGGCAGTAGAGAATAATCCGACAACATTATTTGGAAAAGCCGCCTCTGTAGATGTTTGGTCATAACTTCCAGCCACAACAATTCCATTTAATATAGAAAAGGCGGCGTTATTATAACAATCTGACATCATAATACCAAGCTCTCCTAAATAGGAGAATGCCATAAATCTATAGTTGTATCCTGGTTGTCTAAACTTATTATTAATTGTTTCGATTACTGACTCTAACGTATAAGAACCAGGAGTAGCTCCAGAATTTCCAGTTACATCAATAGCTGGAAGTTGAATTGCACCATCTTGTGGAGAACCTGTTGGATATAGAGCTAAATATAACAAATAGTGAGAACTATCTAATAGATCTGGATTAAATCCAAGACCCAAAGCCATAGCATTACGTGGGCTACCAATAATAAGACTTGGCATCTTAGACGTGTCCATACTATGATTAGCCGCAGCAGTTGCCAATACACCATATTTATTGTTATTGAATAATGGTTTATCAATTGTAGCAGAAGCATAACCATCAGTTGATGCAAACATATTTTTGCCAAAAATTCTAACAATATATGTTGTTCCAGACACAAACTTCTTTTCCTTAATGATATAAGGCGCCTCTACCGCCCCATGTTCATCAGTCGCTGCATATGAAACACGTATAATATCACCCGGTTTTACTAAAGAAAATTGTGTATCAAACTCAAATGATGACAAAACCCCAGCAGAAGGCACAAATTTAATAATATCATCGCCATTAGTAATACTATCTACTGGAGAAAGAGTCGGAACACTTAACGGATCATAAATGCCAAATAAATATGTTCTAACTGGAGTAGATGGAACTATTGGTGGTCCTTGTGTTTGAGACCCAAGCTTAGATGATCTAGAAATTCTAGATATTCCATTAGAATATAGATTTTGAAATCTAGATCCGTACAAAAGCATAGATTCGTCAACATATTGTGCAAATAATTGTAAATCATTTTTGGTTTCTGGAACAACAGAAAACCTATTAGTATTTATGAAAATGCTTTCAGCAGGATGTGCATAATTGGCAGAATAAGTGGAACCACTATTAGTAGTAATTGTATTGCTAGTAACATCAGTACCGTCCGCGAATTGATGAGCTAAAAGCTCATCATTTAGATTATTTAACGATGTAAACGAGTTTGTTGTAGTTCTAAAATTACCATATCTATCTCTAAAGTATAATGCTGAATTACTATTAATATCTATATGAGTAAGATCGTGACGATAAATTGCGCCGGATATATGTGGCTCTAATTTAATTCCGCTTATAGATATCCAACCAAGTGCAGTATTAATTCCGGTAACGTTATCTCTTATATAGTTAAACAAGTCTCCAGTTCTATAATCTAGTCTTAATTTAGATTCTGGTATATTTGCATGATCTTCAATTTGGCTGTTAGTAATTGGTAATGTAACTAAACCCAAACTAGTTAGGGCAGAAGGATTTATTGCTCCGCTTGGAAGTAGAGAAACGCCTAATCTTTGAGCTATTGATCCAGCAGTTCCTGATGCACCTAACCCTATTTCTGTTTCGATATTAAATACCGCATCACGCGTAGCATTTATAGCTTCGCCACCGATATCATTTAAGTTATCGTTTACGAAAGGCAGGGTTGTGTCATCATCATAATTTAAAGGGAAGTTACTCATATTCCACACCGTTTTATTTTGTTCATTCTAATCAATATATAACTAGAATTATTCTTTGGTTTCTGTATCATCTACTATACCTGCTGATGCACCGTCAGCAGAAGGGGGTTGAGATGGTGCTCCAAGAGCTTTCATTTTACTACCAATAATTGCCTTAACCCATCTCCATGCAAATCCTGACAAGAGACCGGCTACCAAACCAAATGCAAACCTACCACTTGCAGATACAATTTCTACTGGATATGGATATTGTTTTGCAACTAATGCGCCAACAGATCCTAAAATTAATGGCAAAAGCGGAAGAATCAAGTCAGACCATAGATGATTTTCCTTGGCAATATAGCCTTTTACACGAAAAACATAATTGACAACCATGGTAACTACATATGTAAATGCAGAAACGGCTAGACAAAATAAAACAAATTGATAACTTAAAAGAGCCTGTAATGCGGTATCCATAGATTTCTCCTTAGAAGTATACGAAAGAATTAATATAATCTAACCAATACACAAGAATATATCGTTATGTATAATAGCCAAAATTTAATTTTATGCAAATTGACCATACGGCATGTTTTAATGAATGCGATCCGGTCATAAATGTGATAGTACTTAAGTCATGGAATCCAGTATCATAAAATGATGAAGTCCAAGAGCCACTTGGGGTATTTTCTTCTTCATGTACAACAGATTCAGATCCTAATACACTAAATATATATCCACCACCACCCGCAACAGATTCAAAAGTTATTATCTTTTTACAACTATATCTTTCTGCATAATCATCAGTGAAACCAATTGCATCTATTTCTGCCATAACAATATTTGGTGCCTCATCAAAAACATAAGAATATATTGTTTGTTTGGTTCCTGGCGCAGAAGTAACGGTAAATTTGCGAACTTCCGTTGGAAATCCGTAATCATCATAAGTTCCGTAATAATATTTAGGGGTAATTTCCGAATCACTACCAACAATTTTTACTTGACCATTAGCTTGTTTTACACATAAAACTCCATTTGAAGAATATACAACACAACCATTTACAGGTCTAACTCCAGAAGAACTAGAAGGGTTCGCTACTGCATTTTTTAAATATACAACTAAATCTCCAGTGCTTGCTGGCATTTCGGTATTTGTAATTTCTGTATTAGAAACCAATCCTAATATTCTTCGATTATCAATTGATATTGCATGCAACAATGTAGAAAATGTAGAGTCTGTTGGTTGTATTTGAAGTTGAACGCTTCCCAATTCTGAATTACCATATCCTCCAGAAATAGCCACATCACCACCGGCTAATAATGAAGAATTTTGGGCAAGAATGCTTAGTGTGGCACCATTATTCCTTGTTTCTTCTTGCATAATCTTTGGCGCCAACAAATCTCCATCAAATTGTAAAGTATTACATTTGATTAAAGTTTGGTCTGATATTCCGGTAATACCTATTACTTCTTGATTGGTACTTGTTCCCTGCAAATCATTTCCTGGAACAAATTGTACTGGAATTGCAGCAGGATACCAATAAGAAGATGCACTGCTCCAAGTTAATACTTGCCCTGCAATAGTTGGTGCTATTAAACTAACATCATATCCTCTAAGTCTAGATGCAGAAGCAACTATATTTGTGGCAGTTCCAGATAAATCTCCAGCTAATTGTATAATTCCTTTAGTACTTATAGTTGCGTCTGGCACGGCAACCGCAAATGGTGCCAACTGTGTGATTGCGGTTTGAACATTAGTACATGATACAGAATCAATAACTATAGCGGGATCTAGCGTAATTATACTAGCTTTATGATACGGAGGGCTTCCATCAATATGATTTTGAAAATCATATCTGTCTGTAGCTAATCTTCCTACTCCACTTCTAAAATTTGTTGTCATTTGTGCGCCTTATTATGGTAGGATAATTGTATGAGTGTGCCCAACTGCCTCTAAAACAATGCCATTTACGATTGGGTGATTATGTCCTTGGGCAATAGCGGTAGTTTGATTTATTTGATTTACTGAAACGATCTTTTCACTAATAACTATCTTATGAGTATGCGGCAAAATTCCTGTAGTAAATCCAATACTAGTATTAAGTTGTGATGGGAACATACTAGAGTCTCTAAAAACTCTGATTTGATAAGCAGGATCAAATTTTCTAATTCTTTGTGCCTTAAACTTTTGCCCACCTTGTAAGCCCAATACTGTGTTGTTTCTAGTTACAGACAATACTTCATATCTAAATTCTTCATTTCCATCCATATCAAATAGAATAATAATATCTCTATCTTTTATGGTAGGTACAGTTAGCGTCCAGAAATCTAAAATAAGTTCAGATTCTAATCCGGCTTCTGTCATTTTCAAATCTTCATCTGCAGGACCTGGTCTTACTAAAATTCTTCCGTCAGATCTTCTTGGATTAAAATATTGCTCATAACCGAATACAAACTTTGTTCCATAACATAATGGGCATCTATCATCGGGATATTCGCTAGATGGCTGATAACATGCGCAAGTAATTCCTGTGCGCACTCTTTTTATAAGAACTGCTGGTCTACCATCAACACTAAGCCCAAGCTCTTGCCTTTGATTATTGCTGTCTTGTAATGAGAAACCTCTTAATATTTGATAATTTCCATACTTATCAATGCATCCATTTTCCCCGCCAATATAACTGCCAACGCATGTGCCATCAATTAATTGTACCGGATCCGTTCTATGATAACCGCTATAATCATAAGGGGGGAAATCTTCATTATACTCATCACTTACAGATAAATCAGTAGTTAATAGGTCTTTCGTAACTTGATGATAACCGTCTGTATTTGTTCTCTGAAAATTAGGGTATTCAAAACGAGATTGACACATAAAAATACGGTCATAGACTTTTTCTTCTCCTAATACAAAATAACTAATTACTGGACTCCAAGTAATATTACCATCAGATCCAGAAGTTGTATGTATTGAGGCTATTGTATTGTTATATCCTCTTCCGCCATCAACAAAACTACTTCCACCAATTTCAACTATAAAATAATCACCCAGACTAAATGGCGTATTTTGTGTTATAGAAAATTGCAATGTCCCATCAGATATGGCATATCCATCAGATTTCCAAATATAAGGATTAGTATATCCATCCATACTAATTCCAGAAATTGAACCTGTGGCTGTAAAAAGACCATATCCATCTAATGGGATGTTAATACATTCAATCTTCCAACTTTGTGCCTCAGCTTGAGTATCAATTAAGGATAATCCTATTAAATATCCATCATTTCCAATAGATTTAGAATAATTATATCCATCTATTTGCTCTATTAAATAGGCGTTTGTAGTCTCACCATCTGGAACATATAGCTCATTTAAAAAATAATTAGCTGAAGTATAATTAATTGACTCTGCGCCAGCAATAATAATCCCTTCAGAAGGAAAACCATAAGTATCCAATAGTGGTATGGTTAAATCGGTCGCGGTGATATCATTGCTTAATAAGCTAAATGGTATAATTCTAAGATTATCATAAGCTATTGGTAAGATAGCAGACAGATCATATGCTGTTGGATTATATTCTACTGGTCTTATGGAGAAGAAATATAATTGCCCTGGTGTTAAATCAATAATATTTGCCTCTAATGAATCATCTACAGATACGTACTTAATACCCTCTGAAAATACATGTTCTTTTATTGTAGAGTAATATATGTTATAAGCAATCTTATTAGAGTATAAAGATGGGTAGGCTTGGTGCCACAGAAGATTAATAGTATATCCGTCGCCACAACTTTTGGCGCTTTTTAATCCTACATTAATTGGATTTGGATAAAAAACCATTATATTTTCTCCATCAGCACATCTTCTAATTCTTCGCGTCTATTATCATCGTCTACATCATGATGATCTAACAAATGATCTACGTACTTTTCAGCCTCTTCATCTCCAAAATGTTCTGCAATATATTCTATTTGATTCTGAAACCCCTCTTGTTCATAAGGATTCTCTAAATAATCCCCTTCATCAGAGCTTCTGGTTGGTTTACTCCCAGTGGTTTGCTGTAACCAATGCGTCATCTCATGTACACCATAAGAGAAATCTTCAAAAAAGTCTCTGTCAGTTAGCAATTTGTAATTGTAGATAATTATGCCGTGATCAGTTTTGGCAGAAACGTCTATGTCACCAAACATCATAGGGATATAGTCGATTTCCTCGATATCAACATCATATTTTTTAAACATGTCTTGAACTACCGGGTCTTTTTTTAGAAATTCTCTCATTTTCTTAATCAATCGACTAAGAGTTTTATAAGGGAACTTTTTTACCACAGATAATGGTATCTTCTCGCTATCCTTTGCCATACTTGATATGATAAAATAGTCATATCTGTGAATATTTAAGCAATCAGTTGAAAGTATTGAATAAAATGAACCACTATGTTGCCCCTTCAAAAATACACGGCAAAGGCACCTTTGCTAATAAAGATTTTGCTATTGGAGAAAATATTGGGTTTGTAACCAGAGTCTCAGATACTAGAGAGCCGGGTAAGACATATTTTACTTCTGAACTATCTAATTCGTTGAAAACATTTATGGAGAGAACGGAGTTAGAAAGATATTTAAATCATTCGACAGTCCCAAATGCAAAGTGTATCGCAAATGGCACTATAATTACTTTGTTGGCGATAAAACCAATCAAAAAAGACGAAGAAATAACCGCTAACTATTCAGATGCTTTTAAAACTATCGATGAGGCACAAATTATTTATAGACAAAAGCATCGTACAAAATAAATGTAGCAGCTAATATTTAAGTATTTTCAAGTAACACTTTTGGGAGATTAAAATGGGTCAAGTTATCGCAATGAGAGCAATTCCTGGTTCTGGTAAAAGTACTTTAGCAAAACAACTAATTAATAAAACAAAAGAAGAAGGTAAAACAGCCGTCATTTGTTCTGCAGATGATTATTTTGTAGAATTAGGTAAAGGTACTTACAAATTTGATCCTAGTAAAATATCAGAGGCTCATAAGGCTTGTTTCAAGAAATTTATGCACGCCATCACAAGTGGAATTGATTTAATTATCGTTGATAATACTAACTTAAGTGCATGGGAGCTATCTCCTTATAAGACATATGCAGAAGCTAATGATTATGATTTTGCTATTAATGAAGTGGTGGCAGACCCTGCTGAAGCATTTAAACGCCAACATCATGGAGTTCCTCAAAGAGGGATGGAATTTATGCACAACAGATTCAATCAGGAATTCATTCCTCCATGGTGGGAAAAGAAACGTATGATATCTAAAACAAATGAAGCTGGCGAGCCAGCATTTGAAGAAGAGGTCATAGAAGAATCTCCACAATTAGATCTCCCGTTTCCTAAAAAACCAACTAAAGAATCCTCTGCCAGCTTAAATAGATTGTTTAGAACTGCAAGTATAATTGAACGCAAATATAGTTAAGGATTATTTATGGCTTTTCTTGGAATACGTATACCACCAGAAATTAGTAAAACTTTTAGAAAAATAGATGTTCCAGGAGATAAAACTGATTCATCTGATATGCATATCACCATCTTATGTTTTAAAGACGATATGCCCATTCACAAAATAGCTAAATCTGTAGAGGCTACATATGAAGTTATTAAAGATTTCCCAACATTCCAAGTAAAAACTGGAAAAATCTCCTGTTTCCCTAAAAGAAGAGGGCATCCAGCCCCTATTATTATGCCTGTAATATCTGATGAATTACATGATCTGCATAAAAAATTATGTAAAAGTTTTGATGAATATCACATTAAATACTTAAAAACATTTGATGAATATAAGCCACATATAACATTATCATATGCCAATAAAGAGATAAAAGACTTTAAAGCAAATACTACCAAAATACTAATATCAGAATTAGTATTTTGGAGTGGTGACGAAGGCATCAATGAAAATAATATATTCGTCACATTTCCATTGCAGACCAATAGTAAAAATGCTGTATTAGAATATAAAACAGAATTGCTTTATAAACTAGCTAATATGTATTAAATGAAATACTTATCAGTATAAACGTCTTGCTCTAAGGTGGCGCAATCTAGCAAATGCTGGATTTATTGCAGAATTCATACTGAATACACCAAGTCCTTGTGGAGCTGGTCTAAGACTATTCTTAATATACTTTAATTTTTCCCAATAGTGCGATAATAATGCACTATATTGAGTCATCATAATTTCGCTGACTGTTGGTAAATTAAAATTGATACCATTATCTGTTAGTTGAAATTCTCTTCCGCGCTCTATCAATGCTTTTGATGATAATGCATATAGTGTTGCACCCTCTACAAGAATTTCTCCAAATTGTTCAACGAAATTATCATCATCAAACTGAAAAAATGTAAAATATGGCACTTGATTGAAATCCCATAAAGCGGTTGCAATCATAGTAGTTAACATTTCAATTGAAAAAATATCGCAATCAACATAAATAACATTTCCATATGAGTCGGTGGATTTAGCCTTACCACGACTATTCAATCTGGTTTGCAATGCTTTGATTAATTTATTGATATTTTTAGTTGCGGCTTGTGAGTAATCAAAACCAGGATCATCTCCTAGGTGAACATAGCCGTCTGTATTAATAGCGGGGATCTGTGTATGTAATACAATGAACCCAAATTCAACCTCTACTCTAAATCCATTTACATATCCAGACCATACATCACGCCATTCTCCATAAGGTCCATTAATTGGGATTGTAAAAACATATGAATATTTACCGATAGCGACACGAGCAACACCAGAAGATGTTGGAGCTAATGCTACTAAACCGCTAGGCTGAATCAAAGAGATTTTGGGGAAAGAGTCGGTATCAATTGGCGTACCGGTACTATCCTTAAATTGTACAGTTAGATTAACCTGATCGGTTACATCAATTAATTCGCCTCGTGCTTTTATTGCCATAAATATCCCCTATTAAAAAGAAGTTGCTGAATACAATCCAAATGGTGCCCTAACCAATATTAGATATGATTCAAATTGTAGCAAATCATTATCTGGATTTCTATATGCGGCACTTACATAATAACTTCCTACTGCTGATGCTCCAGTTGGCAATGTAAAGCTAATGTAATATATTCCGGTATCAAATTTGGTCATAGGGTGTGGATAAGCGCTATTTAATGTCATATCTGGTTTTATTATTCTTTGTATTACAGGCGATTCATATCCATCTATTGAATATCCATTACCATAATATCCATCAGCATAATAACCATCGCTATTCTTTGTTTCTAAGAATATTGTTACAGTTTGTCCTGGAGAATAAGATAAAGTCAGCATTGTAATTATTATGCAATTATATTCGTTGCAAACATTGATTTTACCAATATGTTCACATAACATGTAGGACCGTCATGCATAAAAAAGACTTTTGGGTAACTAACATCTGTAATCGAAATGTTAGCTTAGCAGATTTAAATCTAACGATCAAGGCATTTTCTTCTGTTAATCTTATGGATAGTAGACATTATTCATATACTTTAGAACAGTTAGAAAAATCACAAAAATCAGGCTCAATATTCAATAAAAGAAATAGAATAAAAGTTCGAAAGGTACCACCGGAAGTTATTAAAATGGATGTTCCGTTTTTGAAAGAAACATATATTCCTAGCAGAGAAAGATCTGTATTTGAAATTAAAGATGAAAAATACGAGGAATTAACGTTATCTGACGAACAATTTGCTGAGGAAAATGCTGAATTGGCAGATCTTGATACTAAACCATTAATTATAAAAGGAACAAATTAATGTCACCACAAAGGCAACTCAGTAACTTCATAGATACAATTTTATTGGCGTATATATTAAGTAATGATTCGGGTATACGAGCAGTAAAAAGCACGATTATCGAAGATTATAAAAAACTTAATGATAAGTGCGATGATGTAATATCAAAAATTCAAGAAAGAAAATCAAAAGCTCCACCCTCACCTTAAATAATAGGTAATATTATGACAGAGCCAAAAATCTCAAGCCACGACTTAAGCGAACAGCTTAATAAAAGAGACCTGGAAATAATTCTAGAAGTCAATAAGAAAGCTATTGAGATTGAAACTAACGTAGCCGATCAAAATGAAGAAATTATCGGCGTGCTATCTGATATTAAAGATAAACAAAAAGAATTAGATACAAAAGCTGATAAAATCACCAAACAAAATGATGAATTAAGTAAAGATATTTTCAAACTTCAGGTTCTATTTGTTACAGGATTAATCTCATTAGTCATACAGGTCATACAAATTTTTTTGAAGCAGTAAATTCCAAAATAATTGATAAGATTAGGAGCCTCATCTATACTAGATGAGGCTCCATAATTTTAGTGCTTCAAAATCTCAACGTTAACAGCCTTTGGATCTCCGTGTTTGTTAACCCCCAATCCAAAAGATACTTTTTGCCCCTTATAAAGTGTCTTAAATCCCTCACATTCTACATCGGAAAAATGAACGAACAAGTCCTTCTGTTTCTCGCCCTCTTTTTCCCATTCTATAAATCCAAAACCGCGCTTTGGGTCAAACCAAATTACATCACCAAGCATTTTATTATCAGTCATTGTGTTTCCTTAATCATCTTTCGCTACAAGGTTACCATTTACATATAATTCACCACCACCACCTAAAAGCCTATACATTTCATAAGCTCCAAGTTTAGAGATATCATCTCTCTCTTGTTGATTAGTGCAATTTCGTAAAAGTTTATCATATTTTTCGAACAAGAGTCGCATATCACCCTCACATCCCACTAATCTGGCATGTTTTAATAATCTAAAACGTGTCTCTTGTTCGCTAAGCACTTTATTGCTTAGATTATTGGGGTCTGTGGCATCAATTTTATAACTCATCACTTTTCTCCATTAAAAAGTCTATAAGATTTTGGTTTAAATGTAACAATTGGAGCGTCAATACCTTCTATATTCCTTTTTCCATCTAATTCATATACCAATGTTCTTTTATTTGGTAGCTTAGTTGAAGGAAATACCCCAATTATCTTGAGTCGACCACTATGTAAGTAAGCATGATGATTAGCACATAAAATTGCTAAATTAAATTCGTGATTCGTAGTGTTTTCTTCAGTTCTTTCAATAATATGATGAAAATGTAATAGATTAGGGTCGCAAACATCACACGACTCTATCTCACACTTGTTTTTAATTAACTTTCTCTTTCTCATGTACTTACTTATATCAAGTTATCTGATGCCCCACGCTTCTATTCGTATAGTGCCAGATCCTCTAAACCAAATTTTAGAAATTACTCTATTTTCGAAGACAAGACTAGCGCTAGGTAATCCTGAAGTCATATCTCCGTGCAACGTGATTCCATTAAATGAATATTCTACTGGTCCTCCACTTTCAAGATCAAAAGTTACTGTGTATGTTGAAAATGGAATTAATATTTGACATTCGGCAGGAAAATACCCATCAGCAATATTTACTGATAATTTGTTAAAATAATTGAAATCTTTTCCGTAATTTATTACACTAAATGGGCTAGTCATTATATGTTCCTGTAAAGTTATTACCAATATATTGTATAATGCATATAATTATATCTAGAAATAGAAATGGTCATTTCATATGTCAAAATTTATACTTAGAATTCCTAGATAAGTATCATCAGCACTTATAAAACCCTCTCTAACAAACGTATTCTTAAAATCAAACTGGAATATCATTATGTAATCTCTAAAAATGCCGATGGAACATAAACATAATATCCATCAATTAATGCATTTAATTTTGCATGTAGTTCATATATATGATCTCCGGAACCTAATTCTAATTCTGTTAGACTTTTAATCTCTAAAATACTATTTGTTCCACTAATTGCGCTTCCTTCATATCCATCAATATAATATCCGTCAGTTACGTCATATAATTTAATTTCGTATCCATATCCATCTGTAGAATTACTAGCTACTTTTAGATCAACATTACTATATTCTGAATAATCTCCAAAATTAAATATACACCCGCCTAATCGTGTAAAAATATTCAAATTAGTAAAAGTGTTTGCGGCTACTAATGCCATAGTAATAAGCCCAACAGATCCTGTAGGTCCTGTAGGTCCTGTAGGTCCTGTAGCTCCTGTATCGCCAGTAGCTCCTGTAGCTCCGGTATCACCTGTAGCTCCTGTAGCTCCTGTAGCTCCGGTATCACCTGTAGCTCCTGTATCGCCAGTAGCTCCTGTAGGTCCTGTCGGTCCTGTATCACCAGTCGGTCCTGTAGGTCCTGTAGGACCGACTGTTCCAGATCCTCCAGTTCCAGATCCTGTTAAAACAGCTCTTTCTGAAATTATACTAAGTATAATTCCATTAGAAGTAATTACTCTTCCAAGTCTAATATGAACATCAGATGTATATCCTGATGTATTAATTTGCAAGACTCCATACCCATCTAAATATACATAATTTGTATCATTATTTGCGACTGCGTTTCCAACAGATCCTATATAATATCCTTTTGATCCGCCAACATCATAATAAAATGGATTTATACTAACTGTAAGGTCTCCGTCTTCTTTAACGCGACCATCATATAATATTCCATATAAATCTAATGTTCCTTGTACTTCAACTGGCATTTTTTATCCTTTATAACTATTTCTACTTATTGATATTAACTATTATCTGAATCTAACCAAAAAGCTGGCATACCTCCTGTCCAAGCTGCTGGTGCTGCTAATGTTGGCGCGGTCTCAGGTAATGCTCCTGTTGTTACTGCAAACTGAAAATTATATGAATATATATAACCGTTATCTGTGTCTAAATTTCCAGGCAACGATTGTGGGGCGGTTTGAATTTGACCAGTAGTAGCCGCTATTGTTGGTCCCATACATAATAACCCAGCCGTAGTCCCCGTAGTATTAACAGAACAAGCTATAAAATATAAAGTATCGGCTGATAATTGTAAATCTATATTGTTACCAACACTTCCCCAAGTATTTGCTACAGTAGTAAAAGCCAATTCACTTGTTAATCTTGTTGCAATGCTATATTCATAAATAGCTGTTCTATAAATAGTTGTTGTCGCGCCAACCCCATAAAATCTAATTTTATTTACCAACAAATCATAAGGCAATTTAAATAAACAACATCTAGCAATTGACGTGGTTATATTTGTTGGAGTAGCAGCTACAGTTCCATTATTTTGACACATACTTAAAAGAGTACTAGGATTACCATCTCCATAAGCCCCAGCAACAATGTTATAATATGATGGTAAATATTCGCCACCAGAAGATAATAATGTGCATATATTATCCTCATCTATTAACAATGTTTTACCGGGTCCAATATTCTCTTTATAGATAATATATGAAGTAGCACTAGAAACAACATTTACTGTAATCTCTCCATCTAATTTAACATGTTTATTTCTAATTCTTATTTGTTTTATTTTTCTAATTTTACCACTATCTGGAGCACTTAAAATAGTTGTAGTGGTAGCCGTAGTAATTGCTGTATTTTGTCTCATTGGTGTTAGACTAGATGTACTAATAGTCATTTCTACATATGAAACATGTACGTCTACTGTGATGGCTGATCCAGTTACTAATTGAATTGTTTCTGAAGAGGAAATAAATATCGTCATTTTTATCCAACACTTGAGTCTAACCAAAAAGCAGGCATGCCACCTGTCCATGCTTCTTGCGCAACTAAGGTTCCAGCAGGATCTGGTAATTCTCCAGATGTTACTGCAAATTGAAAGTTATATGAATCTATATATCTAGAATCAGCATTTAATGATCCTGGTAAAGATTGTGGAGCCGCCTGAATTTGACCTGTAGTTGCTGCTACCGTTGGTCCATACGCTAATGGTCCCGCTGTAGCTAGAACATCAGAAACTGCAACAGCAATAAAATATAATACGTCTTTTTGAAGTTCTAACTCTAATAAACTAGAATTTACAACACAAAACATACCTGTATTAGTATAAAATGGCAACTGATCTGTAAGCCTTTTTTTATCTGAATACCTATATATTGCCACTCTAAATAAATTGTTGACATTTCCTATACCATAATATCTTATTCTTCTAACTGTTAAATCATAAGGCAACTTAAATAAACAACATCTAGCAATTGATGTGGTAATATTTGTTGCCGTTGGAGGTAATACACCATTATTTTGACACATAGCAAATAAAGTATTTGGGTTTCCGTCTCCATATGCACCCGCTAATATGTTATAATGAGCTGGTGCTATTTTCCCCACATATGGGTCTGTTATTGTTCCATTATCATTTAGCAAATAAGAATCTCCAGGCAACATGCTTCTTTTGTCTAATTCTACAGATATAGATCCGTCCGAATAAATTAATGTTATTGTATCTGTAGATGTAGACTTGTTTTTTACATATATTGATTTTATACTTCTTATTGTTCCTGATGCTGGAGCAGATACTATTGTTGTGTTAGATGAGCCGCCCACATCAATGGCGCTCACTTGTTTAGATGGGGTTAAACCATTTGTTGAAGTATCAATATCAGTAAAACTGGCATATACATCAATTGTAATAGCCGCCCCTGTTGTAAGAACTATATTATCACTTGAAGTTAAAAAAATTGACATATCATCCTTAACTATCTAACCAAAAAGCAGGCATGCCGCCTGCCCATAACGCTTGAGCAATTTTAGTTGGAGCAGTAGTTGGTAAGGCTCCTGTTGCTACTGCAAACTGAAAGTTGTATGAATCTATATTAAGAAATTCTGAATTTAATAATCCAGGCAAACCGTCAGGAGGCTCTATAATGCGCCCTGTTGTTGCTGCTATTGTTGGTCCCATACATAATAATCCGGCTGTGGTTCCAACAACAATAGTTGAACAAGCTATAAAATATAAAGTGTTTGCTGCCAGA
>Ga0066639_10002893_pt1 | contig 14929 bp, 15 predicted proteins | sample CryGeyCG2114_010_2_FD_59504 | JGI IMG/M metagenome (GOLD analysis project Ga0066639, IMG submission 59504) | Groundwater microbial communities from aquifer - Crystal Geyser CG10_big_fil_rev_8/21/14_0.10 | ecosystem: Environmental > Aquatic > Deep subsurface > Groundwater | place: USA: Utah...
CCGATTGCCTGGATGAAAGCCAGGAGTCCTAGGCCACTAGACGATGGGGCCATCTAAGACCATTGTATTTTATCAAATAATCCACAATTTGCCCATTATATTTTTTTGCCCTTTTCCCTTTCCTCGCCTATAATCTACCCATGATCTACATTTTTCACGGCGATAACCAAAAAGACAGCCGCCAAGCTCTAAACTCCCAACTGGATATGCTCAAGAATCATCAAATCACCCGTTTAGACTCCAAAGACATTAACCTCGATCAAATAAACAACCTCCTTCAAGGAGCTTCCCTCTTCTCCGAAAAAAAAGCCTTATTTATCAGCAACTACTTTGTCATTCCCAAAGCCATCCAGGATAAACTTCTCAAAATTCTCATCTCCAATTCCCAGGACCTAAAAATCTTTATCTGGCAGGACAAAAAACTAACCCCCACCCAATTAAAAATCTTTCCCAAGGCAGAAACCTTTCTCTTTAAAGCAGACGAAATCCTCTTCACCTGCCTTTACTCTATCAAGCCTAAGAATACGCTTTCTTTCCTCAAACTATATCAACAAATAATCGACTCTCAACTTTACGACCTATTTCTTTACTTTGTCAAAAACAGTCTTCGAAAACAACTGTCCACTTATTCAAAATTTGACCAAAACTCACTAAAAAAAGCCTACCTAAATCTAATCGAACTCGACTTCCAAAACAAGACCGGGCAGTTGAGTATTGCCAAAGAAATTGCTCTTCAAAGAATCATTACCAACCTCATCAAATCAGCTGTATAACAACGATATATTATGATATCTAAAGATATCCTTTATATTAGTACTCATTTTTTCCCCAAACTTAGGTAAAATATTTTTTTATTAGTATGTTAGCACTCGTTTTAATCGAGTGCTAACAATAAATTCCTTCTCTACTGTTTAAGTTTCTCCACATTTAGTCTATTATTATTTTATGGCAAATACTATCATTCCTAAACCATGGGGAGAAGAAATTATTCTCACCACCCCAGACCTTCCTTACACTGCCAAAATTCTCAAAATCAGAGCCGGTCACAAGCTTTCTCTTCAGTATCACGATCAAAAAACCGAAACTATCTGTCTAATTTCCGGCCAATGTCAATTAGTCTCCGGTCCAGATATTAACAATCTTCAAACTCAAGAAATGGTTTCTCATCAAGGTTATTTAATTACCCCAAATTTAATCCATCGCTTTATCGCCGCCTCTGACTGTCTCCTAATCGAAGCTTCCACTCCCGAAGTTGGCACCACTTTTCGACTCGAGGATGACTATCAACGTCCCAACGAAACTCCCGAAGTTAGAGATTTACCCAACCGTCAACATGCCCAGTAAAAACATTCTTTGGTTCAAAGATATTCACTCAGCCGACATTCCCCACGCTGGCGGTAAGGGCGCAAATCTAGGAGAAATGTATAACTTTGGCATCCCTGTGCCCAACGGTTTTGTGGTAACCTCCGAAGCTTATTTTGAATTCATCGAATCAAACAAACTTCAGCCAAAAATAAAGGATATTCTCACTACGACCGATATTGATCAACCCGACCAACTTCACTCTGCCAGTAAAAAAATAAAAAGTCTCATTAAAAAAGCCCCAATTCCTTTGACTATAGCCAACGAAGTCATGTCTTCTTATAAAAAACTTTCCGGTTTTGGCGGTCTCAAAGATGTTCCTGTCGCAGTTCGCTCATCTGCTACCGCCGAAGATTTACCCGATGCCTCCTTTGCCGGTCAACAAGAAACTTTTTTACATGTCATCGGCGAAGCCAATGTGGTCCAACGTGTTCGTGATTGCTGGGCTTCTCTTTTTACTCCCCGGGCTATTTTTTATCGGGAAAAAAAGAAATTCAACCATTTCAAAGTCGGCATAGCTGTCCCTATTCAAAAAATGGTCAACTCCGAAATTTCCGGTATCGCTTTTAGCTTAAACCCTGTCAGTAACAACAAAAACCAAATTGTCATCGAAACCATTTGGGGCTTGGGAGAATACATTGTCCAGGGAATGGTCACTCCCGATCAGCATATTATTGATAAAACCAATTGGCAAGTAGAATTTTCCAAAATTACTCCTCAAGAAATCCAACTTGTCCGATCCACCCAGGAAACCAAAGAAATATCTGTTCCTAAATCAAAAATTAATCGTCACAAAATTGACAATAAAACAGCCATAAAAATCGCCAAAATAATTCAAAAGCTCCATGATCACTACCGAAAACCACAAGACGTGGAATTTGCCATTGAAAAAAATAAAGTCTATATTGTCCAAACCCGACCAATCACTACCGTAATTTCCAACCAAAAAACTCTCGACGAACAGCAAAAAATTGATAAAAAACCTGATCTTACTGGTGAACCAGCCTCTCCGGGAACCGCCTCTGGAACCGTTATTGTCATCAATAGCCCAAAACAAATTAATCAGGTATCAAAAGGCCAAATTCTTGTCACTCAAATGACCACTCCCGACTTTGTCCCTGCTATGAAAAAAGTTAACGGAATTATCACCGACAAAGGTGGCCAAACTTCTCATGCTGCAATTGTTTCCCGTGAATTAGGAGTACCTTGTGTTGTTGGTACTGTAAAAGCCAGTAAGTTTCTAAAAAACGGTGACGTTGTTACTTTAAATGGAACTACCGGACAGGTTTGGAAAGGTAACTTACTCGGAGAACAGCATATTTCTGCACCCAAAACTACTATCACCAATAATATCAAAACTGCCACCAAGGTATATTGCAATTTAGGTGAACCAGAATTAGCCGCCGATATTTCCAAAAGAAATGTTGATGGAGTTGGACTTCTTAGGGCTGAATTTATGATTGCCAACATCGGAGTTCACCCCAAAAGGATTATTGCCGAAGGTAAACAAAAACAATACATAAAACAACTCGCTGATGGGCTTAAAGAGTTTTGTCAATCATTTTCACCCCGTCCGGTAATATACCGAGCCACCGACTTTAAAACCAATGAATATCGCTACCTCAGCTGGGGTAAGCTTTACGAACCGGAAGAATCCAACCCAATGCTCGGGTTTAGAGGCGCCGCTCGCTACATCAGTTCTCCTGATGTTTTTGAAATGGAGCTCGAAGCCATCAAAATGGTCCGCAACAAATACAACCTAAAAAATCTTTGGTTAATGATCCCGTTTGTCCGTACCCCCCAAGAACTTATAGATGTCAAAAAAATAATTAGCCAAGCCGGATTACTTCGCTCGCCCTCCTTCAAACTTCAAATGATGGTTGAAATTCCCAGTAACGTTATCTTGCTTGATGAATTTATTGACGTTGGCATAGACGGTATTTCAATTGGTAGTAATGACTTAACCATGTTAGTACTAGGACTAGATCGAGACAACGGTGAAGTTGCCAAATCCTTCAACGAAATGGATCCTGCCGTTCTTTGGGCACTCAAAAAAGCCATTACTACTGCCAAAAAAAGAGGTATCACCAGTTCGATTTGCGGCCAAGCTCCCAGTAATTATCCTGATTTAGTTGAAAAATTAGTCCGCTGGGGAGTCACTAGTATTTCCGTTTCTCCCGACGCCATCGATCGAACTCGTGAAACCGTCTCTTGGGTAGAAAAGAAAATAATTTCTAAATAAAAACCCCCCCCACCTCGCCTCGTATTTCTCCGTCCCAATCAGTTTTCATTTCTTCAAATTTTTTCGTCATCTCCCTTATTATTCGTATTTCCACTTTTTCGCCATATATTTCTTTAATTTCATTTACTAATTTTTCCGTTCGAAGAGGGGATTCGTAAACCACTTTAGCCCCTTCAACTTCTTTGTATTTTTCCAAAACCTTTCTTCTTTCTCCATTTCTTTTTGGCAAAAAACCTAAATAGGAAAACCTACCCATTGGTAAACCCGCCAATACTAAACCATTTATGGCAGCATTAGCACCTGGAATAGCTGTGTATTTTAAACCCAATTCCTGGCATTTTTTTACCAAAAGCCACCCCGGATCAGACAAAAGGGGAGTCCCGGCATCCGTTACCAAACCAACTTCCAGTCCTTCTTTAAGCATTTCCACAATCTGGGGAATTTTTTGCCTTTCCACTTCATCATAAAAAGACATCAACTTTGGTGAATTGGCAATTTTCAATTCTTTCAATAAATTTCCCGTTTTTCGGGTATCCTCACACAATAAAACATCGATACTTTCAAACATATCGATAGCCCTCAATGTAATATCTTTTAAATTTCCGATGGGTGTTGAAATTATGTATAGCATTATTTAATCTCCTTTAAATCAAAACTCTCTACTGTTTCAGCATCTTCTTTAAAATAATAAATTCCATTAACTTTTTTACCGTCTAAAATCATAGGCAACCAGCTCGTATCGGTCTTCCACATTAAATCTAATGGTAAATTTTTAATTTCAAACCATTTTGGAGCCATCTCTTCTCCCTCAACTGGTTCTCCCTTCCAATCCAGACATGTGAAAATATGGCAATGAATTTCTAGACCGTCCTTAAATACAAATAAGCATTCACCTACATTTTCAATACTATTTAGTTCTATTCCAAATTCCTCTCCAGCTTCTCTCCTTGCTGCAACTTCCGGCGTTTCACCTTCCTGTATTTTTCCACCAGTTCCATTCCATAAACCCTCCCCAAAACCTCGTTTTTTCATTCCTAAACAAACCTCATCTCCGTTGACTAAAAAAGTATTAGTTACTTCTTTGCGCATTTTTAATTAAACTGTCTAATTATCGCCACCACCTTACCTCGAATTTCCACTTCATTGACATAAATCGGTGACATGGTTGAATTAGCCGGTTGCAAACGAATCCGATCAACTTCTTTGTAATATCTTTTTAAAGTTGCAAATCCATTTTTTAAAACTGCCACTACAATATCCCCATTTTTCGCCTCACTTTGTTCTTTTAAAACCACATAATCACCACTCAGTATTCCGTCATCCACCATAGAATCTCCCTTTGCTTGCAACACATAAGATTTGTCACCTGCTTTAACTAAAGTTGAATTTACCGCCAAAGTAGCATTTGGATCATTGTACGGCTCAATCGGCTCACCACACGCAATAAATCCCATCACTGGCAATTCAATTGTGGTATTAACCGGCAGATGATTATCAATTACCTCAATTCCTCTCACAGCACCCTTATATCTTCTAATCAATCCTTTTTTTTCTAAAACCGACAAATGCTCGTGAACTGTTGCTAACGAGGAAAGTCCCAAATAATCGGCAATTTCCGTCAAACTAGGCGCATATCCGTACTTATCGATATTACGATTAATGTAATCAAAAATTTGCTTTTGTCTTTTATATAATACTTGAGGCATATACAAAATATACACGAAGATTACCCGAAGTCAACTAGAAGTCTTTTTTTCTTACCAATGTTATATTAAATAATCTATGTTCCTACTGTTTTTAATAATATCTTTACTATTTCCCAGCCACACCCTAGCTATTGATGAGTTTTCAATCAGTCAAAAAACCTACTACCAAATCGACTCTTCTCTAAACACTCAAGTCAAACAAAAAGTTGATCTTTCCAACAACCTATCTGAAATTTACCCCAAACAATACACCGTCACACTTTCCGGAGCAAATATTAGCCAAATTTCTGCTAGTGACTCTCATGGAAATATCCTCAAAAATATCAACCAAAATTCGTCTCAAACAGTCTTAGAATTATTATTCAACCAACCCAAAATGGGCAAGGACCAAGTAAATAGTATCGAAATCAACTACCAAGCCGACGACTTAGTCACTCAAAAAGGCAACACCTGGGAAATCACTCTGCCCCAATACCAGTCCTCGCAAAACAAAATCGACTCTCAAATTGAAATTACTCTTCCTTCAAGTTTTGGAAAACTATCCTTTTCTTCGGCCAAAAACGTACATGTTGATTATTTTTCCAACAATACTCTACTTAAAATAAATGACACTTCTTCTCAAAAAATCCTACTAATCTTTGGAAATTACCAACTGTTCGACTTTGAACTTACTTACTATTTGGAAAACAGCAGTCCCGATTTAATCAGAACCGAAATAGCTCTCCCGCCACAAACATCAAATCAAAGTATTATTTTCCGCTCACTCGACCCGCTTCCGGAAAATATTCACCTCGATCTAGACGGCAATTGGTTAGCTCAATATCTAATACCAGCCAATCAAACAATCAAAGTTTTTGCCTCAGGTCAAGCAAAAATATTTCCTCAATCGCCAAATCCGCAAACTATAGATCCCTATCTATACTCAAAAAGTTTAACCTATTGGCCGGTAACCGACCCTCTCATTCAAAAAATTTCCCAAAATCTATCCACCCCAAAACAAATATATGACTACGTTATCAATACTTTATCCTATGACTACGACAATCTTTCCAGTGCCTCCCGGCAAGGAGCTCTCTCAGCTCTACAAAACCCTACTCGTGCTGTTTGCACCGAATTTACTGATCTATTTGTTACCCTCGCTCGCGCCAAAGGTATCCCTGCCAGAGAAATCGAAGGATACGCTTACACCAACAACACCAAACTCAAACCCATTAATATTGATACCGATATTCTTCATGCCTGGCCACAATACTATGACAACACTTCACAAACATGGAGATCTATTGACCCAACTTGGGAAAAAACCACCAATGGTATCGACTATTTTAATGACCTAGATCTTAATCATCTAACTTTTGTCATCCATGGCGTTGACAGTCAATACCCGTCACCTCCCGGTTCTTACAAAAACAACCAACACATCAAAACCGTAGTTGTCGACTTTGCTAAAACCGAACTTGAATATGAATACCAACCACCCACCATAAAATTTGTCAACGATCATCCTTTTCTAACCTCAAAACTTAAGATATTCAATTCAAATCCCCACTCTTTAGACAACATTCAAATAAACAGTAACCAAATTTCTCTCAACCAAAATATAGAACAAATTCCTCCCTATAGCTACCAAGAAATACCAATTTCCCAAATTCCTCTTCCTCAAATATTCCTTCCAAAAAATCAAAAAATCAAATTTGAAATTCAGTACGACAACCTTGCTCAACCAATCGTTATTTATCAAAAGTATCCACCCTACTTCCTCTACCTAATCACCCTCCTCTCCTTGTCTATCATAATCCTTTGTTTTGTCGGTATAATAGTAACAACTCACAAAAAAAATGATCAGAAAAATATTTAAACTCACCCTCTTGGGAATTTTTTCCATTATCGTCCATAACTATTTATGGCACAATCTATATTTCTCATCCATAGATGTTTTATTAAAAGCTGCCTTAATTTTGGCATTATTTCAACTAATTCTTAAACCAGTTCTCAAAATTCTTCTTCTCCCTATTAATTTAATTACTCTGGGTTTTGTTGGCATGATAATCGACACTTTGGGTCTCTACATCGCAGTCTATTTTCTTAATGGATTTTTAATAAACAACTTTTTCATTCCGGCAATCTCCTGGCAGGGGATAGCTATCCCTCAAGTTTTCCTCAACAATTTTTTTGCATATTTAGCCACATCTTTTAGTCTTCGCATTATAATATACTTGTTTAATATCATTCTTTATAAAAATCCAAAAATATGAACACCGGTCTAACCATTATCCAAATTATTCTCTCGCTACTCTTAATAGTTTTGATTTTTCTTCAATCCAGTGGTCAGGACAATTCCCGAGGCAACATTATGACCACTATAAAGTTTGAAAAAAGAGGCTGGGAGAAAACCATGTTTATTTTCACTATTATTGTCTTGGCCCTTTTTCTTATTTCTTCAATTATCCAAACCCTAATTTAGACCTTGATTAATAAAGTAAAATTCAAATTAGAATTGTTTTTTTTGTTTATCAAAAAAAACCTATTGTTTATCCTATTAGGACTAACTTTTGGTATTCTAATCAACATCTTTTGGGGACAAGTCTTAGCCATATATTCCAACTTAACTCAGACTACCCGCTATATCGGAGTCGAAGGTCTGTATACCAGTAAAAATTTACCACCTTCAATCAATCAGTTAATTACTTTTGGAATAACCACTCATAATCAAAACGATAGGGCTGATATTACTCCAATAATCGAATCTTTCGATATCCAAAACGACAACAAAGATTACCTTTTCACTCTAAAAGACAATCTATATTGGCACAATAATCGCCGTTTTGAATCAAAAGACATCAATCTGGAAATCGAAGGTGTTCAAATCACTCCAATTTCTTCAAAACAATTTAAGATTACTCTTCAAAAACCTTTTTCACCCATCCTTTCCGTTTTAAGTCAACCTCTTTATCTCAACAATCTAACTGGTCTTGGACCTTATAAAGTCAAAAATATTAAATATCAAGACAGTTACATAAACTCTTTAAAGCTTGAACCATTAGATCCTCAACTTCAAAAAATTACTTATAAATTTTATCAAAACGAGAAAGATTTAATTTCAGCCTTCAAACTTGGAGAAGTTGACGAGATAGAAATTAGCTATTTGCCACAAGACATCAGCACTTGGCCGGAAATTACCATTAATCAAACCATTGACACCTCCTCTAAATACATTGCCATTTTCCTGAATACCCAAAAACTTGACAGTAAACAATTCCGACAATCACTTGCCTATGCCACTCCAAAAACAAAAAACAAAAACGAACGTTGTATTTCTCCCATCTCTGCCAATTCCTGGGCCTACAATCCTTCTGTTAAAGAGTATAATTTTTCTGCCTCACACGCCAAAGAGTTAATTAAAGACAATCAAATCGAAGAAGTCAACTTAACCGTCATCGACCGTCGGCTTTTACCCACCGCTGAAGTCATTAAAAAATCCTGGGAAGACGTTTTAGATATAAAAGTCAAAATTAACATCTCTTCACAAGTCGATCCGAATTTCGACGCTGTTTTAGCTTTCGGTGGAATTCCCAGAGATCCCGATCAATACTATTTTTGGCACTCGACCCAAACTGCTACTAATATCACTAAATTAAACAATTCCCGTATCGACAAACTATTGGAAGAAGGTCGACAAACATTCGATACTCAAGAAAGAAAAAGAATCTATTTTGATTTCCAAAGGTATTTACTCGAAGAGTCACCAGCAATATTTATTTCTTATCCAACTTTTTACAATATTACTCGAAAATAAACCATGACACCTCAAAAACCCATCGGTACCACCGGTCTAGTTCTTCTTTTTATATTTTTTTCTTCCCTTGCCTATATGGCTTTAATTTCTTACCAAAGCATCGAGTTTGATATTTTAGATCGCCTTGAATCCCAGCCTTTAATCCTTCCCACTCCTCTACCCACACCTGAATCAACTCCATCCGCTACTCCCCAAGCAAATTTGGACTAATCTACCGATTCATCAACTTTTTTTCTCTCCAGTGCCAGTTTTATAATTTTTTCCAATAATTCCTGATAGGAGCCGCCCATTTTTCTCCAAGCCATCGGAAAATATGATGTCGTCGACACTTCTGGGGGAATCAATCCCGGGGGAGTATTAACATCCAAAACAAACGGGTTTCCGTGTTTATCCAATCGAATATCTATTCTGGCAATATCTTTTATTTCTAGCACATTCCAAGTCTTTTTACATATCTCCTGAAGCTTCTTTTTTAATTCATCAGATATTTTCGCCGGACACACCAAATGGTTACTCTCCGACTCCTCTTCAAATATCCATTTTACCTCCAGAGAATCAAGGTGCTTATAACCTTTTGGCAACTTAGAATAATCCGGTTCAATTACCGACAACATTTTAGGCGGATTTCCAATCAGAGGAATAGAATACTCCTTACCTTCCAAAAATGGCTCCACCAAAACCGGTTGTTTAAAAATTTTATACACCTTATTGACTTGTTTTTTAAGCGATTTTTCATCATAAACCACACTTTCATCAGTAATTCCTGCAGATGAACCCTGAGCCATTGGTTTAACTATCACCGGAAATTTTAAAACATCATGATTTCTTATTTTTTCTTGAAAATATATGTTAAAGGGTAAAGTTGGTACGTCGTTGTATTTCAAAAAATATTTCATCTTCCACTTATTCAAAACCATTGCCTGAGTCAAAGGACCCGACCCGGTATAGGCAATTCCCAACATTTCCAATATTGCCGGTATATGGGAATATTTATCTCTACCCCTAATCCCAAAAGCATAATTAAAAGCCAAATCTATTTCATCTTTACAATCATAAAGTTTAAAATAAGCTTTCTCGTCAGCCTCTATCGGAATTACTTTTTTTACAATTTTTTCCAAATATTTAATCATCCAGTCAATTGTCTCCTGGTCGTCAAAATCCGCCTCCAACATTGATTGTGAATTATCTGGGTCCGGATAAAAATGTCTAACGTTATACAAAAATGCCAAAGAAATATTTATCATGATAAAAAAAAGTCTATAAGTTTATTATTATTTTGCAATAATAAATCTCCAAAAACCTATACTTTACAACTTAAATGGGCCTCATTAAGAAGTTTGCTCAATTCAATTTTTGCCATACAAATCACTTTATCCCCTCCGCCGTAATATACATACAAAACACCTTCCACTAAAACCGCCCCACAAGGAAAAACCACATTTGCTACATCTCCGTATATTTCCCAAGGATCAGTGGGTTCTAATATTGGATAAAGACATCTGTGAATAACCTGACGGGGTTCAATCTCTTCCAATATCATAAAACCAACCCGATACTGATTATCAACCGAACTTACTCCGTGATACAAAAGTAACCAACCAATATCTGTTTTAATTGGTGGCGCCGCAATTCCTATTTTTTTGCTGTCCCAAAATCTTTCCCGGGGAGTTATTGAAGATTCTTTTTCCAACCACATTTCATCTGAAAAATCTAAATTATCTACATAATCGATAGCAATATCTTCACCATGTACCCGATGAAAAATCACATACTGTGAACAAGTTTTAGCCGGCAACAAACAAGTATTTTTATCATCAACTCCCGGAGGTGACACTAATTTAGGCTCTGACCAGTTCCAATCTTTGCTTAAAAAATCCTTAACTTTAATAGTACTTACCGCTACCCGTGGTGGGTTAACCCCATCATAAGCCGTATAAAACATAAAATATGTATCGCCAATCTTGGTTATTCTCGGATCTTCACAACCGGATAGTCCTCCGGGAACTTTTTTCTGTTCAAAATCAGCTCTGGGAACATAAATTGGATCAGGAAAAGTTTTAAAATTCGTCCCGTCTTTACTTTCCGCCAATCCCAAACTTGAAGTATTATCTGCCGACAAAGCCCGATAAATTATATAAAACTTACCCTCTTCATAAACCGCCGCCGGATTAAACACTGCTTTTGACTGCCAATAACTATCCGGATCAGGCTCCAAAATCGGGTTATTAGGACTTTTTTCCAGTTTTGGTGGAAAAAATGTCGGTCGACTACTCAAACTTTTCAACACACAAGAGTAATTCATTTTCGAAACCGTACAAAAATTGTCAGCCGAACCAAAATATATCTTTAAAATATCACCTTGTAGCAACGCTCCTGATGGAAATATAACATTTTCTACCAAACCGTTTTTTCCAAAACCAGGCTCTGGTCGAAGTAACGGATAAGCCGTTCTTTTTAAAATCTTTTGTGGATTGTTTTTATCCAAAATTATTGCCTCTATTCCAAACAAACGCTTTTCCGGCGATGTGTACATTTGAATATGTGAATAAACCAATAGCCACCCCTCATCTGTCAAAATCGGTGGTGCTCCCACCTCAACCTGGTCTGTATTAATTCTCGATAAATCCAAAATATAATTGTGGTGTTGTTGATACCAATCTAACCAAAATTCCTTATCAAAAAAATCCTTAAAATTAGTCGCTTGAGCCAGGGCAATTCTTGATGGTGGTCTATCAGAATCAACAGTTAAAGCAATTGTATATTTTCCATCAATCTTTTCAGGAAAAAGTGTTGCCGCCTTAGCATTAAAAGGAGTCACTAATTGCTTAAAATCAATAGTTTTCAAATCTTTTGTTGTTGCCAGAGCAATTTTTATACTCTCAGAATTTGGCGGAAAAGATGACAGGGCTGTATAAAAAATAAAAAAAGTATCTCCAATTTTTGTCACCCTTGGATCCTCACAGCCAAAAAGTTCCCAATCAAACTCCGGCCAAATCAAAGTTCTTCGATTAGTAAAATTATTTATTCCGTCCTTGCTTTCAGCAATACTTATTGTCGACAAACTCAACTCGTGACCTTGATAATTCTTCCTTTCTGACTGACTTCGGTAAACAATATAATACTTTCCATTATGCTCAATTGGGCAAGGATTAAACACTGCCTCTGCTTCCCAAGGGTTACTAGGGTCGGGTGATAAAATTATTTGTTTACTCATATTTTTTTAATTTCCACCGGATCTAATAAATTTTTTTCGCCATCAATAAGTTTTTTCAAAAAAGGCTCAAGGGGCGTCGTTGCCACACACACATGAGAATCAGCTCCGCCATAATAAACAAACAACATTTCTTTAATAATAACAGCGCCGCAGGGATAAACAACTCCTGCTTTAAAACCCTGATTGTCATACCACATATCCGGCTCAATTATTGGATAAGCTGATCGACATATAACTTGAGTTGGATCATTTAATTTCAAAAGCATCGCTCCCACCTGATAATGACTGGCGTCTTTGTCATCCACAGATTGATAAATCAACAACCAACCTTCTTTTGTTTTCAAAGGCGGTGCCGCAATTCCGATTTTCCGACTATCCCACCACAAAGGCGCTCTTGGAGTAATTTTGTACTGGCCCTTCAAATATTGCCCCGGTTCAAAATCCAAACTGTCAACAAAATCAATTAAAATATTCGGAAATATACGGTGAAAAATTACATACTTACCCCCGATTTTTTCCGGTAATATACAAGCGCTTTTGTCTACAATTTTTGGAGGCGATATCAATACAGGTCTTTCCCACAACCAACGATGAGCTAAAAAATCCGTCAAAGTAATTGACGTTATGGCGATTCTTGGCGGATCCCAACCATTAAAAGCCACATATGTCATATATATTCGGTCATCTATTCGAGTTATTCTCGGATCCTCGCAACCCTCACAACCACCTCCCGACATAAAAATAGGATTAAATTTTTTACCTTTTTGACCTTTTTCAAAAGGCATTGTTGGCACAAAACAAGGATAACTTTGCCGATAATCAACCGTTAATCCATCGCTACTTGTCGCATAACCCACCACAGACCGATAATCAAACCCTTGAGCCCGATAAAGCAAATGAACCTTATCTGCCTCATAAATTGCTGCAGGATTAAAAGTTGTAAAAGCCTCCCAATCACTGTCCGATTTCGGAGCAATCAATGGATTTTTATCCGGTTTATGTAACAAATTAGATTTTTTTATCTCAATTAAGTTAGAAATTTTGTAATCCGGATAAACAATTGCATAAATTGCCTTATCAGCCAAATACCAATATGAAATAATTTTATTATTTATCCTAAACACATTCAAAAAATGCACTTCAAAATCTTTCCAATTTGCCGGACTTTGCCAAATTGGCTTATGGTGCCGCCAAATAATTTGATTTTCAGAATTAAGACCCACTAAACCAACCTGAAAATCTCCTGCTTGTTGATAATGATAAAAAAGCATTTTTTCACCTTCTTTTTTTCTATCCACAATTCCCTCAATCCTAATGCTACTCGGATGAATATATTCACTTCCCGGAACCAGTAGGGGAGTAAATGATCCAAAATCAGGCTTGCTTTCTAAAACCATTTTTTTTAACGCTTTTGTCGACAAAACCGGCTTAAAATCAAATCCGTCAAGCGATTCAAAATAATAGTTTTTTTTACCCACCTCAATTAACAAATATACTTTTTTGGCCCGATAATAGCAGGATACCTTTTTATCCTTGTTCTTGAGCCTAAAAATTCTGTTAATAAAATCCATCAAAATTAGAAACGGTTACTATGTATTTATTGTAACGGGAAATTCCAACTCCAACAAGTACAACTGGTTTTAGTAGTTTTTTGTTGACTCACTGGAACTATTTTAGAACTATTATTCGTCCATTTTAGTTTTGTTGATAACGGAATATTTCAAATAAATATACGAATCTTCCAGAACACGACAGTCAATTAATTTCAATGGTTTTATTTTTAACAAATCTGCTTGACTATGTAAAGATTCACCTCCAACTAAGGATTGAGTATTCTTACCCCCAATCAAACATGGTGCTATTACAATAGAAACCTCATCTACCAGTCCAAGTCTTAAAAATTGGGCATTTAAACTACCGCCGGACTGTAAAGTAATTTTGTCTATTTGATATTTATCTTTCAACTTAAAAAATAGGTTGGGAAAATCAATTTTGTCTTCAAAAAACAGAATTTCAATATTTGGATAATCTTTGACTAAAGAGAAAACAGGATGATTTTTATTGGTTGTAACTAAATATAATGTTTTTACCCAATTGGCTAAATAACGAACACCTTTTTCCGTCAAATGAGGTTCGTTATCAACAATAATAAAACTACAACCCATTTTAGTTGGCTCTTGGTTGCGAGTATTTACCCCAATCTTAGCCATAACCTTGCCACTATTTAGAGAATATGGATCGGTGGTTTTTTCAATATCATAGTATTGATAAAGACCTTCTTTAACACCATCAATTCTTTTAAAATCTTTATCAACATCAAGTTCATCTACATCACCAGTAGAAATTTTCCCATCTAAAGATTCAATTAAAAATAAAGTGTTGTGTGGCTTATTCATAAACTAGTTTATCAAAAGTTCGAATCCTTTCGAGTGGTACCAGTTATATGGATAAAACCTATGCCTAAATTCTATTGTTGCCCCGCATGGATTCGAACCACGATAAACAGCTCCAAAGGCTGCTGTCCTACCATTAGACGACAGGGCAAGGAAAGGTGCCGACGAGAGGACTTGAACCTCCACACCTTGCGGCATACGCACCTCAAGCGTACG
>Ga0066639_10002895_pt1 | contig 14921 bp, 10 predicted proteins | sample CryGeyCG2114_010_2_FD_59504 | JGI IMG/M metagenome (GOLD analysis project Ga0066639, IMG submission 59504) | Groundwater microbial communities from aquifer - Crystal Geyser CG10_big_fil_rev_8/21/14_0.10 | ecosystem: Environmental > Aquatic > Deep subsurface > Groundwater | place: USA: Utah...
AGATGGATTAACGCCCAACGAGGCTTTAGTCCGAGTGCAAAAAGTGTGTTCCTAAAACATAATATAAAAATAACCGCTAAGTATGCTCTAACGGCCTATTATAACCAAAAAATGGATTAAAATTAACTACTATGCCTGACGGCAATATTTTTTAAACTCAAACCCAATATCAGCCAAAAAATTATTATTCCAAAATATGACGTCCAAAAATAATGGTCAACCAGACTGATAATTAAGATGGAAATAAAAATTAAAGCTAAAATCAAATTTTTAATGGCTAAATCGGAAGTGGTAGTAAAATATTTTTTTCTCAATAACTGAATCAGAATCATTAAAATAATTAAATAAAATATTGCACTGGCAACTACTCCCAATTCCGCCAAAGATAAAAGATAAATATTGTGCACCGGTTGATAATAATATCCCGGCCAAGAAGAGTTAACCTTCTGAAAAACTCCGTAAGTATAATTGCCAATCCCGACTCCGCTCCAAGGACGATACTGAATCAGTTCCATCGCCTGCTTAGTAAACGCTATCCGCAAATAGATTGAGGCCACCTCTAAATCCTGCTCGCCCTTGATTCTAGTCAGTACGGACTCAGAAAAATTTACAGCTAAAATAATAAAAATTAATAATATTGGGATGAATATTGTAAAAAAAATATTTCGTAATTCCAATGTTTTAGATCGGCTAAAAAGACAAATTAAAATTAATAAACTGAATATCAAGGCTACCCAAGCCGAACGCGAAAAAGTAAAAAATAAAGCCGGCGGGATTATTATTACCCCGGCCCAGACGAAAAATCGCTGTTTGGCGGTTTTAGCAATAAAAGATAAATAAAATAAAAACAATATGGCAATCACTAAAAATCCGCCGAGGATATTGGGATGAGGCAGACTGCCGTAAGCCCTAAGCCACCTTTCATTGTCGGTCTGTAGAATTATTGAGCCGGGCAGAGTAGAAAAATGTTCAGCCAGTCCTAGCCATTTATTGGCAAAAGTATACTGGGCGAAAAATTGCCAAATCGCTAACAAACTTTGAAGTATCGCTGAAGATACCAAGGCAATTACGATTTTTGGCAACTCAAATTCAAAAATTAAAACCATAGAGAATAAAGTAATCCCTTCCAGCAAACGGAACCAACTATAACAGGCCAAATCCACATTAAGTGACCAAATAATAGACAAGCCGGCCATCAATAAAAATAAAACAACTAGCCAATAAATTAAAACCGACGGATTTTTCAACCGAAAAAATAATTCTTTAAGTTTAACTTTTTCCGGGCGCTTATTTTTAATTAGCCAAAACCCATACAATAACAAAATTAAGCCTAACAATATTTCCGTACCATAAAGACTAAAACGCCCGTATTCCCAGACATAATTGTTTAAAAAAGCCTGATGCCAAATCAAACGAGTCTGCCAAGGCAGTAGAAATACAAACAGATAGAACAATAATTTTATGGTTTTTTTTAACATATCTTGGCTTGACAAATCACTTATATTATCATAGAGTAAAAAGCTGCACTTTACAACTAAATATAAATGAAAAGGAGAAGTGAATAAAGCAATCAGTAATTTACAGTCACTCATCAAATTAATGGTGGTTGATGGTGTTAATAGTACCAAAAAATATACTAAGGAGAATGCATGATGAAGAAGAAAAACTTGCTATTAAATAAAGGATTAGACCTGCCATTAATTGCAGCGTTATTATTTATGCTGCTATTAATCACACAGGAAAATTTTGCGAAATCTTATTTCACTCCCAACTCGGGTAAGAAATACGGATTGAATGAATTGGTAAACAACACCAATATTATCATCGATGATAATTTATACATCATCAAAAATAATATCATTGTTGAACAAAGTGACATACTGGTAATTCCTGACAATACTCTCGTGATATTTAACCCTGCTCAGTATAAACAGGCCGGAATTATTGTCAAAGGAAAAATTCAGATCGGAAAAAATGTCTGGTCTGGAGCAACGACAGTTCCAATTAACAATAAGAATGATTTTCAAAAATTTCTTGAAAACCGCCCTGAACCAGATGAACCATTTTTTGTCCCAGAAGTTCCATATTATGATCTAGGCACGATGTCTAGGGATGTGAAAGAACAAAAAATTAAATCAGAAGCCAAGGTGTCAATGATATTAGTTAAAAATGATGATAGCCAAACCAGTCCGGTTTTGACTATATCGGTCAGAGATGCTGACACCGGCCAATCCATGGCGGCATGGCTAAGGATTATAGACTCGGAAGGCAATTATGCTTACGGGTTAGATCGAAAAAATAATCCGCTGATTTATTATCCTTATTTTCAAGTGGCAACTAATGAACAAGGATATTTCTCTGGTAGCTTTCCAGCGGGTGAAATAAGTATAGAGGTTATGGGAAAATTAGATTATATTCCTTGCTTATATACAATCGACCTGCAGAATAATGATCAGACAACAATAATTGTTGATCTGGAACAAATAGTTAATATGTCGGCGCTCAATTGGTATTCGGGTGACTTTCACGCACACGTCTGCCACGGAGAAAGAGATTATTCAGTCGATATGACATCTCTTTATCCTACCGCCAAAGGAGTTCATGACTGGATTTTCTGGTCACAGGCATATAGCACAGATATTCCAAAAATAGAAGACACGGCTACCTTAAATAAAATCTGCCAACCATTCTGTACGCCTAATTTTATGTATTGGTGGGGTGGAGAATATCCAAAAACCACTAACGGGCATATGGGCTGCGGTTTTATTAGTAATCTGGAAGAATATTTAGCAATGGATCAAACGCCTCATTATAATGCTATATATAAAATAGCTTCTTGGGGCAGTTTTAACGCTTATACTCATCCGGGCAGAATGTATGGAACATTCACTGATCATGATTATCCGGATGAAATATATTATGGAAATATTGCTAGAGAATTACCATTTAACATTCAAGCTAGCCCGGAACTGATAAAGAATATCGACTTAATAACTGACGGTTATCATGCCTACAATTGGTCATACTACGACATGCTTTTATGTCGAGGCTATCGTATCGGCGTTTCAGATACCAGCGATGGTTGCCTTGACCGCTATGGTAACTACTTCGGGCGAGGGCATACTTATGTCCCGGTTGACGGAGAGCTTACCAAAGAAAAAATTGCCGATAAAATTAATAATGGCAATAGTTTTGGAACAACTGGACCGCTTCTGCTTTATACGATTGACGATCAGCCTATGGGTACCGTCATACACCTTGACGAAGATACTACTCATACGCTCAAAATAAAAGCCTATTGCGCTAACCGAATAGGATACTATCTAAAAAGTGTAAAAATAATCAGAAATGGAACAACATTCCAATCATATAATCTAAAAGATGAAAAATTACTTGCGTGGGAAATAGAAATTCCATTTTCCGAGACTGAAGATAGCTATTATCGAATAGAAGTTTATGGTACTAATAATAGCTATGAATATGGACAAATCGCTATTTCGAGTCCAATATATTTTCAGACGGATTCTTATTCTGCCCCTGAACCAATAACTGCCAATGTAGTGGGTTATGTCGTTGATAAAGACACATTAATGCCAGTCAAAGACGCAATTGTCGAAGTATATCATTTTGACGAAGTAACAACGACCACTACCGGAGCTGACGGCAAATTTTCATTAACGGAAATTCCCGCCGCATCTGACTTTGTTGTCAGTTATAAAGACTGTCCAATTGTTAAAAATAATATTCTAGGAGGCGATAAGGAACTTTGGCATCACACCTTGAATATAGAATCGGCGGATTTAGGTAATTGGGATTACTATCAAACGATAACGGATTTATGTCAGCATGCTGAATTGACTTTTTACCTAGAAGGTGCGGATGAAAATGTCTATGAAACAATAGTTATTCCGAATTATTCTGAGTGGGCATATTTAGACCAAGGTACTACTCCCAGTCTCGACTACCACACAACCCCGAGTTTAAACTGGACTCATCCTGACTATGACGATTCAAGCTGGTCAACAGGTAAAGGAGAGTTGGGATATGGCGACGGTGGCGAAGCAACTATTATAGATGACGGCCCGGATAATACCAATCGATACCTCACAACGTATTTCCGAAAAAATTTCGAAATCAGCGTTGGAATCGAACAGGTATTAAACCTAATTTTTGGCGTGATGCGAGACGACGGGGCGGTTGTTTATCTTAACGGCGTTGAAGTAATTCGCAGTAATATGCCGGAAGGAATAATTGATAATTCAACTGTTGCTTCGGGTGGAGTTGGCGGCGATGATGAATCAACTTACTTTGAATATGATGTCGATCCTAATATATTAGTTACCGGCATCAATACAATTGCGGTAGAAATTCATCAAAGTAGTCCGACCAGTTCGGATGTTTCATTTGATCTGGAAGTTAGAATCCGTGGTTATTTTCCGCCTCAATTACCTGAATTTGTAATTGAGCCCTACCTACAGAACCTAACCACTTCGTCTCTAACTATCCAATGGCAAACCGATCTTGATTCGACTAGCCAAGTCAGATATGGGACATCGGATATTAATAAATCCGTTATATTTGATGACAATGAAAATGACTGGCATAGAATAAACCTAACCAATCTTGACCCTGATACTAAATATTACTATCAAGTTGAATCCGATAATTTATTTAGTGATACATATTCGTTTCAAACTATGCCGGATGATCCAGAAATTTCACTAACGTTTACGGTCTATGGTGATGTTGCTTTCAATAATACTGGTGATTACACTACGACAGCCAGTTTAATAAATAGTTTAATCAGAGAAAAAAATCCAATATTTGGCATTAATACCGGCGATATGTCTAATCACGGTAGTTATGAACAGAATTGGCTTGAACAATTCTTTGGACCAGCTCAAGAAACACTGGCTACTATATCGATATTTCCAACTATCGGCAACCATGACGGTGACGGTGCATTATATTCTAAATACTTCGATTTGCCGCAGGAAAATTCCAGCAACTACAATTATTATTCTTTCGATTGCCAAGATATCCATTTCATAAGCCTTAATTCAAGGTATGGAATAACTCCAAGCGACGAACAATATAATTGGTTGGAAAACGACTTGTCAAAAAATGTTGAGGCAGAGTGGATAATAGTTTGGTTTCATTATCCGGTTTTTGACACCGGACATCATGCCTATGACCAGCCATGCAAGGATGCCCGAGAATACTTAGTTCCGCTATTCGAGCAATATGGTGTTGATATGGTTTTTTCCGGACACGAGCATAGCTATCAAAGATTTCTAGAAAATGGGGTAAACTATATCATTACTGCTGGAACCGGCGCACCGTTATATAAACCGGTAATAAAATATCCGGAATTTACGTATAATCAAGTGGTTGCGCTTGAAACATGGAACTTCTGCATTCTGAATCGGACAAAGGGTCAGTTGGAATTAACAGCCTACAATCACTATGATGAAATAATTGACGGTTTTATTCTAACTCTTTCTCCAACTCCGATTCCAACGCCTAGTCCTACATTAATTCCAACACCAACAGCTACCGAGAATCCTTCTCCGATGCCAGATCAAACGCCAACACCATCTCCTAGCCTAACACCGATTCCGACCGAAATTCCGATTTCAACAATCACAGAAACTCCAAGTCCAACTCCAAGCCAGACACCAGATCCAACGGTAATACCTACGCTTAATCCATCGCCAACACTGTCTCCGACTCCTACACTAACACCGAGTCCCACGGAAGAGCCAGAAGTTACTCCAATTGCAAAATTTGTATTCACCGACAGCACTGATGAAGCGGAATTTACCGGACAAATTTATCCGTTTGACCAAGCTACTAGCTCTACGGCTAATGGCCTAGGAATAAATCCCGAGGGATCTGATTATTCGTATGGATTTTGGCAAGTTCCACTAACGGAAAATTTGCTAGAAAGCGACAGTTGGTACAAAATCACTTGGCGGGTTGGTTCAACGGCGGAGATCAATGAGTCTCTAACATTCCGACTACGCGACAACCAAATTCCTTGCTGGCGCGCCAACTGCTACGTTATTTATCCATTCTGCAACCGCACGCCTGGTGTTAACGAACCGAAAGATTATTTCACCTACCTAAATCCAGTTGAAAATAATCAAACGGTTTTAAGTTTTGACATGATTAGCCTTTTTGATTCCGCTGATCAACAATCAACCATCAGTTTGCAAGAATTAATTGTTGAACAAGTCAATATTTCGCCACAAGATCAAGTCATTCATTATGATTTTGAAAACGGTAGCCAGGGCTGGACATTGCAAAATAAAATTACACCCTTTAAAGAGGTTACAGGCATCGCAGACAGCGGATTATTGTCGCTTAGTGTTGACGATACAAATTCATTCGGTTTTTGGGAAAGCCCTGAAATTCCGATTGAAGTTGGTAAGATATATCGAGCAAAATTCGATATTAGTAGTAGTGCCGCTGATCCTGATAGATGTCCATGGTTCAGGGTAAGAGCCGAGAGATCAGACACTATGGAATCAGTCCAACAAGTAGTAAACAGTATTGACCATCAAGCTCCAGGATTTCCGGAGATTAAAACTTATCAAATCATTATTGGGCCGATAAGCGATCAGCAAACCACTCCGGGGTTGAAATTATTCTTTGAAATCGCAACCATTGAAATAACCTATGATCGGGTTGATTCAATATATCTGGATGATGCATTACTGGAAGAAATCTTGCTATTCACTAACTGAATAATGTTATAATTAATAAAAATTGGGTAAAAAACCCAATCAATCAGAGGAAAACGAAAACGTTTTCCTCTTTTTTATTTAGAATAATTTCTTAAAAATCAAATCGCTGCTGCCAATTACTCGGCTTTTGCCAATTTTGATAAATATAAATAACTACACAGGCTAATATTGAACCCAAAATATTAAAAACTAAATCTAAAGCATTATTAAAATATCCGCCAACTTGTTCTTGAGCCCCTAAAAAAACTACCGCAAAAAATTCCAAAACTTCATTGGCCGCACCAATGCCGGTCGCCATTAAAACCAACATAAAAGAAAAGATGGAGGGTTGCTGTTTGACACGTTTATCAATAAAGTCACTGAATAAACTATAAAGCGTTAACGTGGCAATGAAAGTACCGTAAGTATGAATGATATTGTCATAACGAATCACACCTTGAACTACAAAAAAATCATAAAGTCGAATGTTAGCCAAATAAAAATTTCCGCCGAGAAGATGTAAAAATCCTAAAATTGATAAATTGACTAAAATAAAAAATGCCAGATGCAACTGCTTATTAACGGCAACAATAATATAAATCAAAGCCGTCATTAAAATAGTATAATAAAGAAATTCAAAATTATGCTGGGCAAAAGCATTAAAAGTAAAAGCAATTAAATAAAAAATTGTGAAAATTAAAATCAGCCAATTTTTATTTTTTACTAAACTATAAAACATATATTAACTTAAAATTTTTAAAATCTTTTGTCGCCAGACATCCTGATACTCCGCTCGTCGATCGACTTTATGAAATTTCAACATCAAATCGGAAATTATTACATTGGTATTGTCTTGATTAATCTTATCGCCAAAATACCTCTTAATTCTACCGCGCTGGATGACTTTTGCCAACCGGTCCAAAAAATTCATAATGAAGTTGCCCCAGGCCGATTCGGCTAAAGATTTTGGTGAATTAGAAATAATCTTATCAGCCACCTTGCGCCGACTAGTTAAAAACACGGGGTAAAAATTTGGTAAATATGTTTTAACCCAGCTATTGGCTTGCAAAAAATTATTATAAGCATATTCCGCACCGTAAATCGGCGCCAAGGTCGCTAACCAATAAGCCAAGTAAATATCTCTAGACGGTAAAGCGATTGCCGACAGATCTAAACTATTTGAACCGATGTAAAAGCTCAAGCAAACCCGATTAATTATCTTTTTGTCATGTCGGCGCGAACCCAAAATGGTTGTGACTAAAGTAATTAACAGCCGGCTAATCCACAACCGACCATGTTTAACGACAATAAAGAAATCAATATCACTTTTTCCGGAACCATTATTATAGCCGACATTATTACAGACCGAAATCATTTTAACTAAAGATAAACGGCGTAAATAAAAAGTAACTTTTAACGCAATTTTAAATTTGATTTCGGAAATCCGATATTTATCCATCCGCTGCCTTATAATTGATTGTCGTCCGGCTAAAAAATAAAAACCGTAGTGGAAGTCAATTATTTTTTTCAATTCTTCTTGGTCTAGAGCATTAATAACCACCCCCAGACTAACACGCCCTCCATCTGCCTGATCAGGTAAGTAAAGCCATTTCCAAATTTCTACGGTTGTTAACGGATAATCAAAGATATCAAAATAAGCCACTGTCGAAACAATCGCTTGGGCCAAATTATTTAATTTTGATTTATCCGGCATAAATCTAGAGTCAAGTGGATAAATTAAATAAAAATATTTTAAAATTAACCGCCTTAATCCTCTTTCGGCTTATCAATTTTCAACGGTTCAACGGTATTTGCCCCGCCGGTTAAACGAACGACATCTTTATCAATTTTTTTAAATTCCTGATAAGCATAATTATACATGTTAACGGTAGTTCCGAGATGAGCGCCTAATTTTTTTAGATAATCTTCGTAGGCATTAAGATGCCCGCCGAGTTGGCCGATATTTTTTAATATATCCTTAGTTTTTTCCTGAATTTGAAATGCCTTCATCCCTTGCCAAAGCGATTGCAAAGTCACATAAAAAGTAGTTGGTGAAACTATATGAACCTTTTTTTCATTAATTGCATAATCAATCAAATCACGGGTATTAACTTTTATAGCACCAACCTTATTGACCAATAAATCATAAAATATTCCTTCGGCGGGAATAAACATGAAAGCAAATTCCATCGTCCCTTTGTCCGGCCGGATATATTTTGCCGTTTCATCAATCCGTTTTTTCAAATCAGCTTTAAAAACCGTTTCCAACTTCTCACGCTGGTTTGAATCCGATTCTTCAACTATCCGATTATAATTTTCCAATGAAAATTTAGAATCAATCGGAATCACTTTTTCCCCTAAAAATAAAGCGGCGTCAACGATTAACTCCTGCCCGGTCTTTTCGTCTTTGCCCAGACTATATTGCATTTTATACTGGTTGGGTTGAAAAGCATTATGCAACAACATTTCCAATTGATACTCACCGTAAACACCGCGCTGCTTAGGATTTTTTAAAACATCTTGCAAACGCTGAAGCTGGTCGGCAAAATTAACGACTTGTTTATTCGTTTCGTCCAACCTGGTCAACCTTTCCGTTACATCACGAATAATTTTTGCACTTTGGCCGAATTGCTGCTGTAAAACCTTAGTTGATTCGCCAAGCTTGGAATCAAGAGTCCGATTAACTTCCGTAATTTGGTTCTGCAGCATTATCATTGACTGATCGTCTTGTTTTTTCTCCGCTAATTCTTTAACTTTTTTATTGAATAAAAAAACCACCGCTGAAAAACCGGCGACCATTAAAATTAAAGTGATAATTAACAGGATGTCAGTCATAATATTTTAAATTTAGCACAAATAATGATGTTTAGCAAAATTGACTTTAGCCCCTATTTATGGTATTTATTGTTTATAGATAATTGGTTATTTAAATGAATAACAATATCAATCAAAATAATAAATTAAAAATCATTCTAATAAAAATAGTGGCCGGGCTTCTGCACGGCTTGGTTTATTTAAAGGATAAAAGCCCTATTTCATTAAAATTTGTACTCAAACCATTGAGCCGTGCCGGAAAAATTATAGTAATAATCATAATATTGCCAATATATAAATTATATTTGACTATAAAAAAATCAGCCAATAAATTTTATGCGCCACATCTTTCTAGACATAAAATAATTCATCCACTCTCCCGGCGATATCTCACTCATATTATATTAGTTATAATGGCGATATTTACCCTGGCGGAAAACTTAAACGCCTATGAAACCAGGCAGGAAAATTTTGGCCAGACAAGTGTCATTGCGACTATTATTAACAAACAAGACTTAGGAATTATTGAGCAAGAAGGCCCGATTCTTGCTAGCAAAAAGATTACCCGCTATATGAGTCAAACCAGCGTTGAACAGACCGATCACATATCGGCCGGCGATGAAGACCTTTTGCCATCAATAACAACCGGCAGCAGTGCAATTATAAACCAAATCTTATCGCCGACTGAAGAAGGATTGCGTAATCGCGATGAAATTGTTTATTACACCGTCCAACAAGGCGATACGATATCGGAAATTGCTGAAAAATTCGGAATCAGCACTAATACAATTTTGTGGGAAAATAATCTCTCAGCTTATCATTTAATCCAACCCGGCGAAAAACTAACAATTTTACCAGACACCGGCATTAGACATAAAGTTGCAACCGGAGAAACTCTCAGTAAAATCGCCAAAAAATACAACGTGGAAGCAGATAAAATAATTGAAATTAACAAATTAGCGTCGGCCGATGATATAAAAATAGGTGAACAGCTTTTAATCCCCGGCGGAAAAAAAATTAATACTACACCGGTCTACAGCATCCGCCAAACCTGGACCGCACCGACAACGGCCATTGTTTCAACTGGCAAAATGGTCTGGCCGGGCAGCTGCCGACGAATCACTCAATACTTCGGTTGGCAGCATTCCGGGCTAGATATTGCCTGTCCTTACGGCCAACCAATTAAAGCCGCCGACAGTGGACGAGTCGTCAAAGCGCAAGGTGGCTATAACGGCGGCTACGGCATAATGATTATGATTGATCACGGAAACGGCATCCAAACCCTCTATGGACATTTAAGCAGTCTCTATGTTGGGGTGGGCGAAACCGTCAGTAAAGGCCAAACTATCGGTGCGGAGGGATCAACCGGCCGATCAACCGGGCCTCATCTTCATTTTGAAGTTCGAGTTGGCGATGTCCGAAAAAATCCCTTGTATTACATACAGTAAATAGGTTAAATCTACATAAAACCAACATATAAAATAATAAAAAACTGATTGTCCAACGACAATCAGTTTTTTATTATTTTAAAAAATTTACCTAAGAATTACCGCTTAACCAAACATCACCCAGCCCGGCTTAAAAATTAACAAAATTCCCAAAATAAAAATTATAATTCCACCGATTAAATTTGACCACCGGGTATACTTACTGCTAATACCAACTGCTTGCAAAGTGGTCATGGCAATGATAAAAACCAATAAATCGTCCAGCGTAAAAATAAAAATATAGAGCAAAAGATACAAATAATACCCCGGGGTTGATAATTTAGCCAACGCTAAAATTTGGGTATAAATTGCCGGTAAACCGGCGGAACAAACTAATTCAATTAAATTAACAGCAAACGCCAAGCCAACTATGCCTAATACTGCCAGCCAGAAAAACTTTTGCTCAGTAATTTTTCGTAAACGATCTATTATCTTAGCCCTCTTTTCATCATCAACCACTTCGCACGACCCATCGCGATTTTGCCAATAAGATTTAAGATGATACCCACCACTGCCGATTGCCACTAAACCGATGACAACTCTAATGACTCTAATAAAACCGAGAAATAAAAATAAATTTAGCCAAGCAGCTAAAAACAAGAAATAAGCCAGGGCAGAAACAATAATGAAAGTTGAACCCAATATCCACATTTTCTTTTTATCCTCCATCCCTAGCAATAGGCTGATTAAAAACAGCAGGATCCACATGGCGCAGGGGTTAAATCCGTCAACCGCGGCGATTGCCATGGTCAACAAAGGCAACGACCAAGTGGCGGTATTTATTTGGCCAAAAACTGGCAAGGTAATATTTTTAGATTCCTGATCTTGGTCGCAGACGACATCTCCCTGGGAAACATCCAGCCCCATAATTTCGCCAACGGTGTCCTGACAACCGGTCGCCGAGTGCTTTTCAACAATTTTTCTAATCCGGCTGCCGGTGGTCTCGTCGTTAAGATAGCCAGTAATCACCTCTGAGCCAATTATCGTTAAAGGGACATTGGTTGTTGTTAAATTGAATTTTCGAACAGCATCCTTCATGACCTCTAAATTATCTTTATCAGACCAAACTTCCAATTTTCTGATTTTTAAATTAGAAAATTCCGCCTGAAGTTTTTCCAAAAACAACAGCTCATTATGACAGTGCGGACAGCCATCACCATAAAAAATTGTTAAATAAACATCGGTTAAATCTTGAGCCAAAACCAAATTAGGCAAAATCAAAACTGCCGACATAATTACTATTAGAAATATCTTTAAAAATATTTTCATACGCGATTAAATAAATTATTATTTTAATATTAAAATTATTCTACCGATCTTTATTTTCCTGCAAAAATGCCATCAATTCTTTCCGATCAATCTCGCCGGTCTTTCGGTCAAACTCTTGGCTGTCTTTGTCCAAAAAAATAAAAACCGGAATTTTTTTACCGACTTGATATTTTTCAACCACATCCTTGTCTTTATCATAGTCAAAATACTCGGTTTCTAACCAAGGGAGTTCTTGTTCAATTTTTTGCCAGCGCGGCTTCATAATAATGCACCCGGGGCACCAAACCGCACCAATTTTTAAAACTTTCATAAAATATTACTATTTAAAAATAACAAAAACTCTGACAAAAAGCAATTAAAAAAGCCCGTTCGATTAATCTACTAGGGCGATATTAAATTACTCAACTAGGTTATTTGACGGGCTGACCGCAGTTTTTGCAGACCCAATATTGTATTGTCTCGCCGGGTCTAGTGACGCGGCATTCCATTCGAAAATCACCTGAAGCGCCGCAACCTTCGCATTGGCTAGGTTGTTTTATTCTTAACTTATAAATTAAAAATGAAAACACAATCACAACCGCCAAAATCAGCAAAACAATAGTTGATATTGATAATGATCCCATTTTACCCTCCTATGGTAATGGCTTATACCCTTGGTTTACCTTTATCTAAAAAATTTGTCAACCGCCTTGTTTCAACAAACCATCTAAAAATTCTATGAAACTAAATTAAAAAGCCCTTTGATATTAATCTCAGGGCGTAAATTATCCTTTAAAAATTGAGTTTCCACCTAAGTAAATTTCCACCGATAATTATAATTATACTAACAATTATAATTACCCAATAAAAGGTTGGCGAACCAATACAAGGTCCACTCTCAAACCATCCGCCAATGAAAAATATTCCGCCGATAAAAATAGCTATTGGAATCACCAGCGAGTATGAGGTGAAAAATACTGTGCAGAAAATGGCAATAACCATAACTAAACCAGAAAAATAATACACTAACTTATAAAACTTACCATCGGTGTAGGACGACGAGCTGGAAGATTTTTCAGAAAAGGAGGAATTGTCATCATAATCTGTCGGATCAGGATAGCCCTGATTACTGGTTGGATCGCCATAGCTCATAATACTTTCTCCTTTCTTGTCAAAGAACACTATTAAAGAACATTTAAATCAATTAACTACCTTTTAACTGCAGAACTTACCAACAAACTCAACTATTTTTTACTTACTAACTAGTTTATGCAACCCGTAGCCCACCCCGATGGCCACCAAAACCAAGATGCTACCTAATGCCTGGACGGCGAGGCCATTCGTAGAAAGTAATATCCTTAACGAACTATAGCCCAACGCTTTTCCCGCTATTTTAACGACGGTTTTAGTATTTCTATATATCTCGTCGCCAAAATCTCCATAACAAATCTTTAGTAGTTTTTTTACTTCATCAGACTTAGTGAGTAAGAATAGCTCGGCTAAATCAAGCGCGGCGGATTGCCTAGTTTCAGAATCTGGCACCATATTAGGTACGGTCACTGGATAATTATCTTCAGGCCCACCAAAATTACAATTGCTTTCATTGGTGAACCATTCATCTTTTGTTCCGTCTTGCAATTCTGCATGTAATTTCCTTTGTAAATCAGGAAGCCACGATACTAATTCACCAGACAATATAGTGGGGCCAATACCAATGGCTTGCCCGGCAAAATATCTCGCACTGTACGGCTGGTCGGAGGAAGCATAAATTGTTCGTAATTCCTGTTCGGCAGCCTTCCTTGTTTTGGTGTCTGGCTCAGTTATCTTCGGCTTAGTCACTTCCCAACAATGAGGGCCCTCGCTAGTGAATTCATTATAACCATTTATGAATTCTATCTCTTCCTGTTTAATAACCGTCTCGGCTGATAAATCACTTTTTAACTGAAGAAGTTTTTTCTTATATTCAACGTTCATATCACTCCCTCCCGCACTCTTTAAATTAAATTATTGGTGATTATACCAACATTTTAGCTTAGACCTAAGGCTAAAATTTGTCAACTACCTTATTTTGACAAACCGTTTAAAAAACCGTCGCAACTACCGGTCCACCACCTTCTGGGCTTTTAGTAGATTGAGACATGACATTTTGCGGCAAACACCACATGACAAAAAATAAAATAATTAACCCAATAATTTTCTTAATCAGTTTCATCTTTGTCTCCTTAAAGTTATTTTTATTGTTAATGTGCGTAGCCAATATCGTACACATCAATAAAATTAGAACATATCGGCCTATTTGTCAATTATAAAGCCGATACAACAACTTTACTCCTACTATCAAAATAATCCGAAGGAAATAAAATAGTTATAGTGGATTTATTCCACTTTCGGCCGATAATAGATGGCTTTTTTAATAAACTAAAATTCAAAAATATCATCTTCGCACCATAGCCACGGCCATTTTTCAGAATTGGTGATATGTCGATGTTTTTCCGGATTCCAAAGGATATAATTATAATGATTTTCAAAATCTCTGTCATTGGTGACGATATGATAATAAAATGATCGTTGCCAAATTTTAATTAACGGCGAGGCAGAGACGCCTCGCCTATTTGGGTTAACAATCCGATTATCTGAGAACGGC
>Ga0066639_10002896_pt1 | contig 14919 bp, 17 predicted proteins | sample CryGeyCG2114_010_2_FD_59504 | JGI IMG/M metagenome (GOLD analysis project Ga0066639, IMG submission 59504) | Groundwater microbial communities from aquifer - Crystal Geyser CG10_big_fil_rev_8/21/14_0.10 | ecosystem: Environmental > Aquatic > Deep subsurface > Groundwater | place: USA: Utah...
AGAGTTATGATCTTAGGGGTATTTTACCCTAGACTGGTGCACTCTGACCTGAATTCAGTACTAATCAGACCGAGTTGACCGGTTTGTTAATACAGTATATAATTCTTTTACGCTTAAATTTATAAATATAAACCTGCGATTTTAATAGATATGTTAACTATTCGTTTCCAAAGAACAGGTAATAAGAATAATCCGGATTTTCGGATTGTTTTAGCTGAAAAACACCGATCAGCAACCAAGAAAGTGTTGGAAGTTTTTGGCGGTTATAACCCACGGACCAAACAATTTCATTTAAAAGATAAAGAAAAGTTATTGGCTTGGATTAACAAAAATGTTGATGTGTCGCCATCGGTTCATAATTTATTGGTTAAAAAGAAAATCATTGACGGTAAAAAGGTCCGGGCTTGGAAGCCAAAACCAAAGTCCTCCGAAGCTTTGGCGAAGGATGGAGCCAAAGAAAAAGAAGAAGCAACTACAGAAGTAAAACCGGAAGATAAAAAAAAGGAAGAGGTCAAGGTAGAAGAGAAAAAAGAAGAAGCTAAGGATGAGCCGAAAGTAGAAAAACCTGAAGAAAAGAAAGAATAAAAAAGCTCCGAAAGGGGCTTTTTAAAATGCACTGAAAAAATTTTTGTATATAAGGATTGACAAATATCCTCAAATTTAGTAACATATCATCATCTAGCCAAAATTCTGCCCTCTGAAATTATGGGGTGACAGAATGGTCGAAAGGCTTTGAAGAAAGTAAGGAAAGCTAAAGACACGTTATCAGGAATCAGTGATTACTGGTAGCACGCAAATTCAAAGATTATGGCATCAAATGCAGATCAAGAGTTTGTGGAGTATGTAGTCAAAGCGCTTGTTGATAACCCAAAAGAAGTCAAAACCGAAAGGAATGTTGACGAAATGGGGGTCCTCATCTCTTTGCACCTTAACCCTGAAGATATGGGGAAGGTAATTGGCCGTGAAGGTCAAACTGCAAAAGCTCTACGAACGTTATTGCGAGTTGTAGGCGCCAAGGAACGCGCTCGAGTCAACCTCAAGATTGTTGAACCGGAAGGTTCCACTCGCGGGGGAGACCGCGGCGATCGTGGCGACCGAAGGCCAAAGGCCGCAGCCGGCAGTGATATGGATGACTTCAAATTGTAATCCATCAATATTGTAGGAACTAACCCCCCGCCTAACGCGGGGGGTTTTGATATGGTAGAATAATAACATCGATGAGATTTGATACTCCTTCTCCTTATGATTACGAGCTAGGCTAAATGTGTAAGTCTTAATAATGACAATATTTATTCATGAGATTTGATGTGATTACAATTTTGCCTAATATTTTGGAAAGCTTTTCGCAAGAATCGCTGATCGCGCGCGCACAGAAAAAAAAGATTATTTTTTTTAATGTTCATAATTTACGGAAGTGGACAAAGGATCGTCATAAAACTGTTGACGACAGGCCATATGGCGGCGGTGCCGGCATGGTGTTAATGGTCCCTCCTATTATGAAGGCGGTAGAAAGTGTAAAGCTAAAAATGATTCCTCCCAACCCCCTCTTGCAAAAGAGGGGAGATAAGGTTTCTAGAGTAATTTTGTTTTCAGCAAAAGGTAAACGTTTTACACAATCTGACGCACGCAGGCTTTCGAAGTATAAACAATTAATTATGATTTGTGGCCGTTACGAGGGAGTGGATGAGCGAGTGGCCCGGCATATTGCTGATGAGGAAATTTCAATCGGTGATTATGTTTTATTCGGCGGCGAAGTGCCGGCGATGGTAATGACTGAAGCGGTGACCCGGCTTTTACCGAATGCTGTTGGAAAAATAGAATCAGTCGAGCAGGAATCACATAAAAAAATTGGGTATATTGAACACCCTCATTATACTCGCCCGGAAGAAATAAAAATAAAAGGAAAGGTAAGGAGGGTTCCAAAAGTTTTACTATCCGGAAATCATAATGAAATAGAGAAGTGGAGGAAGAGGAAATCAAAATTTAAAAGTTAACAGTTATAAAACTTTTTTGTCATCCTGACGAGCCGCTTCGCCTCGCGAGTCAAGAAGGAAAGTCAGGATCTAATCGCAAGTATACAGTGCTTTCGTAAAGATTCCGGATCGGGGCACGGGATGACATTAAGATTAGATTTATGGATCTTCCAGAAAATTCAATTTTACAGTTTCTAATACTAAACGGTTATTGGTTTGCTGTGCCAATCATGATTGTTGAAGGGCCTATCGCAACTATTGTTTTAGCTTTTTTTGCTTCTTTTGGATACTTTAATCCGTTTGTGGTTTTAGCTGTTGGGTTTACCGCAGACATGATTTCCGACGGTGTATTTTATGCCATAGGTTACTACAACGGCAACTGGGTTATAAAAAGATTTGGAAAATATTTCAAATTGAACGAGAAGACTTTTGAGGTTGTTAGGAGATTTTATGACAAACACGGAGGGAAGTCAGTGTTCTTTGCTAAAATTTTATCCGGAGTAGTTCCGCCAATTTTTATAGTCGCCGGATATAGCAGGATGCAGCTGCGCCGTTTTTATAAATTCGCGGCCATGGGAGGGATTATTTGGAGCTCGGGTCTGGTTACTTTGGGTTATTTTTTCGGATCGCAATTTCAAGGGAGTTTTGGAAACGTTGTCAGGCTCTTTACCCGAACCGGTTTGATCTCCGTTGCGATTTTAGCACTGGTTGTTGTATATAAATTTTATTTGCATAAATTACTGGAGCGGAAATTAAAACTGGTTTTTAGTAATGGAATTATAAAAAAAGATGGTGACGAAGAAAACAGAACTTAAAGGCGAAGCAATAAGGCTTGATAAATTTTTAGCAAGTGAGAACACTGCTTTGTCGCGAGGAGATGTTCAGCGTTTAATTTCGGAGGGCGTAGTTAAAGTTAACGGTGAAATTGTTAGATTAAACAAATATATTTTAAGAAAAGGCGACAAGACGGAAATAAAGTATGAGACGCCAAAACTGCAACCCGATAAAACTGTAAAATTGGTAAAAATTTTTGAAGACCGTGACGTGTTAATTCTCGATAAGCCGGCAGGACTATTAGTGCATCCGGTAGCGTCACAAAAAAGGCAAACACTGGCCGGCGGCTTATTGGCTGCGGTTAAAGGTATTGGAGAAGTTGGTGAGGGCAAATTTCGTCCGGGGATAGTTCATCGTTTGGATGTAGACACTTCAGGTTTAATGATAGTTGCCAAAAACAACAAAGCGTATAAATATTTAAAGGAGCTGTTTCAGTTAAGAGATATTGAGAAGAGATATTTGGCATTGGTTCATGGTGAAATTTTGCAAAAACACGGGTTTTTTAATTTACCGATCGGCCGGAAGACCGGACAGTCAAAATTTAGAGCTGGTTTTGGCCGAGAAGCAAAAACCGAATACTGGCGAAGGTGTTTGTATACATTACTCCCCTCTCCCGCGAAACGGGGGAGGGTGCCCGGATCTTTTCCAGCAAGGGCTGGGCAGGAGGGGACGCAGGAGCTTGGTCAAGAAAGAGATAGTGAACTTGACATCTATACTTTGGTTGAGGTACAATTGCACACAGGTCGAACCCACCAGATTAGGGTTCATTTTTCTTCCGCCGGTCACCCGGTTGCCGGCGATAATCTCTACGGAAGAAGATTTAAAAAAACCGATTCCAAAATTTTTTCAAGACAGTTCCTGCATTCATATTATTTAAAGCTGAAATTGCCGAACGGAAAGATAAAAAAGATTGAGATCGGTTTATCACAAGATTTAAAGAAAATATTAAAACAATTAAAATTATATTCTTCGAGCGAATCCGTCCGCCTTGGCTGACGGAGAAGTCGAGAAGCTAAGGGTTTCTTGGTGGAATCAACATCCAGATTCTCGACAAGCCGGTCTGCCCAACCTAATTGGCAGGTAGGCGATAGGTAGGCTCGAACAACAATCACTATTATGACAATCATTGCGGAGAGAAAAGAAAGTTTAAAAATTGGAATTCCGGATTTTAAAACCGGTGATACTGTCAAGGTTCATCAAAAAATCAAGGAAGGTGAAAAATCCAGGATTCAGATTTTAGAAGGATTGGTAATTGCTCGCAAAGGCGGGTCTGGGATTTCTGCCAGCTTTACGGTTCGCGCGATTATTTCCGGAGTTGGAGTAGAAAGAATTTTTCCACTTCACAGCCCAAATATCGCAAAGATCGAAGTTACAAAACCCGGCCGGGTCCGTACCGCAAAAATCTATTACGTTCGAAAACGAGCTGGCAACGAACCAAGGTTTAAGAAAGCGAAGAAAAAGAACAGGTAACCCGCAACATATAACATGTAACAAAAAATCCGCCGGTGAAGCGGATTTTTTATTTAGTTTTCGACAAGCTCGGACAATATTTATTATTTCTGGCAGAATACCACACAGCTTGCGTTAGGGGTCGTTATTTTTCGAGCGGATCCATCCACCAAAACTTCTCGCAGTGACATGAGATTAGAGTTTCGTAATTCAAGGTTATTGCGGGGTTGTTTGTTTTGTGGTTTTCTAGATCAGTTTGAGAACTTCCCACTCCGTACCGTTATCGCTTCGCGATAAGCTACGGGGCAAGCCAGGCCGGTATTCTCAATTTTTTTAAATGAGTTTTAATACATTCCACCATGAAGAGATATAATCAGGGCGCTTTTTTTCCGTCAGAGGCGGACCAGCCTTTGGCTGGGGTATCACAATATTTTAAGAGTATGCCACCAACTTGCAATATATTCTGGGCGTCTATTTTGATAACGTAGGTAATACGCGTGTTCCCAAACATCCAACCCAATAATAGGTTCGTCGCCCTTTAACAGCGGGGAGTCCTGGTTGCCAGTGGAATAGATTTCGAGCTTGCCGCCCGACCGCACCAACCATGCCCAACCAGAACCAAAACGAGTGTTTGCCGCCTCCGTAAATTTTACTCTAAAAGAGTTTATCGGTCCGAAAGTAGATTTTATTTCCTCTACCAATTTTTTATCTACTTCTTTCTTTGGACCCATTATCTGCCAAAACAACGAGTGGTTGGCGTGCCCCCCGCCGTGGTTTTTTATAGTAGCCCGATCTTTTTCGTCGACTTTTAAGGTCGAAAGATTTTTTAACAGGTATTCGACAGGTTTATCTTGCAGCTCTGGATATTTTTCCAAAACAGTATTTAGATTGTTGATATAAGCCTGGTGATGCTTGATATGGTGAATTTCCATAGTTGTCGCATCAATGTGTGGTTCCAAAGCGTTATAGGCATATGGAAGTTTTGGTAGTGTGTGCTTCATAATATTTATTAATTTAATTATTAGCGCCCTCACCTGCCCGTTAGGCGTCCTCTCCCGTTATGAGAGGGAGAGGAAGACGGGAGGGTTTTTCTATAAGTTACAAATTAACACTAGCTTAATAATCCTAATTTCATTTTTGCCTCCTCTGAAATTCGATCCTTATTCCAAGGAGGGTCAAAAGTAAATTTTATAAAAATTTTTCCGACATTGGATATTTCAGAAAGTTTTTTTTCAATCCCTCTCTCAAACGCCTGCGCAAAAGGGCAATAGGGAGTGGTCAGAGTCATCAAAATATCAATATCTTGATTTTTAACAGTTACGTTATAAATTAATCCAAGATCGACCAGGCCAATTCCTATATCAGGATCAAGTATATCGTTTAGTTTTTTTAGAATGTTTTCTTTTGTCATTTTTTAAAATGGTTTGTAATGTTTCAAAAACCAAGAGCACGCATTTTTTTCTAGTTGGGCCGACTTTGATGCCAAGCTTCTTTATAACTTGAGCCTGGGTAATCTTTGTTACCTGCGTAAAGCTTTTTCCCTTCAAGCTTTCGGTAAAAAGTGATGCGGAAGCGATAGAAAGCGCGCATCCAGCTCCTGAAAATTTAACATCCTTTATCCAACCTCCTCGAACTCCCTCGCCCTGCCTTCGAGTCGAAGCGGGCCCTTTTAAACGGGGAGAAATAAGTAGTCGCAGAGTTATTTCGTCGCCACAAAGTTCATTTATTTTTTCAGCCTTCAAAGTGTAGTTACGAAGCTTGCCGTAATTTTGCGGAGAACGATAGTGTTCCAATATTTCTTGCCGATAAAGGTCATCGTTAAGCATTGAATATTTCAATAACCTCTTTTAATCTTTTTATAAATTTATCAATCTCTTTCGTCGTATTATAAATACTTAAACTGACTCTGGTGCTGGCAGGAATATTGTAATTTTTATGAAGCAATTGGGTACAGTGGTGACCAGAACGGACCGCTATCCCTTTGTTATCCATCAAGGTGGCGACATCGTGCGGGGGAACATTTTTTATGGAAAAACTAAAAATTCCTAATCGATTTTTAGAAGTTTTTGTTCCGAGCAGTTTTACCTGAGGAATGATTTTAATCATTTCCAGAAAATACCCAATGAGTTCACGATCATTTTTTTGTATTTTGGTAAGTCCAACCTTATTGATAAAGTCCACCGCCGCGCCAAATCCGATAATTTGAGCAGCTGGCAAAGTCCCCGCTTCAAATCTCGCGGGAGCTTTCGTGAAAACACTTTTTTCTTTGGTTACTTTTTCAATAGTATTCCCTCCGGTTTTAAAAGGTGGGAGGGCATTTAAGACCTCAGTTTTACCGTAAACTACACCAACCCCGGTTGGGCCGAACATTTTGTGGGCAGAAAATACCATAAAATCGCAGTTAAGTTTTTTTACGTTAATCGTTAAGTGAGCAACTGCTTGCGCCGCATCGATAATAGTAATAGCTTTTTTTTGCTTGGCAATTTTTATCAATTTCGCAACGGGATTAATAGTACCAGTTGTGTTGGATACAAAGATTAAACTAAAGATTTTTGGTTTTTTTGACAGTAATTTTTTACAAGCCATTAGATCCAGTCGCCCATCTTGGGTTAGGGGGATATAATCAATTTTTAATTTTTTATCTTTTGCCATTTGTTGCCACGGAACGATATTGGAATGGTGTTCCATTTCTGAAAGCAGTATTCGGTCCCCAGCTTTTAAATTTTTTGTTAAAGAATACGCTAAAAGATTTAATCCATCAGTCATACCGGAAGTAAAAATGATTTCTTTTGGTCCGGCGTGAATAAATTTCGCGATTTTTTCTCTCGCGGTTTCTACTTTTTGGGTCGCCTCTTCAGACAGAGTGTGGATCCCCCGGTGAGTATTGGCCGAATATTTTTTATAATATTCCACGGTTGCGTCAATCACATTTTTTGGTTTCAGGGCGGTCGCGGCCGTATCGAAATAAATGAGCGGGTGCCCGTTGATTTTGCGGGAGAGGACAGGGAATTGTTTTCGGATTGTATTTGTGTTCATATTTTATTGTTCGAGTGAGCCGATAGAGTCGGCGAATCGAGAAGTAAGTTCTCGACTTAGCTCGAACGATATTATAAGTATAATTTTTTAGCTATTATAATTCTTTTCTTTTCAGGAAATTCTTGTAAGACTGCTCCCAAAAAACCTTTGATAATAATACCTTTAGCTTGCGCTTCGGTCAATCCGCGCGACATTAAATAAAAAATTTGTTCTCCGTCAATTTTGCCTACCGTGGCGCCGTGGCTGGCTTTTACTTCGTTTTCCAAAACGTCCAGGCGCAGGATAGCCAAAGCCTTGGCTTGTTTGGAGAGCAAGATCGCGTGTTCTTTCAAGTCAGCGTCCGCGTTTTTTGCGCCTTTTTCAATTAGGATATCGCCTTCAAAATTGGCGCTGGCCATGCCGTCTAAAACGCCTTTCACAATGGTGCGCGAAAACGTGTTCGGCGCTTTGTGAATGACATTGGTGCGCAGTTCCAAATGATTTTTATTGCCAAAAAATAGTCCTAAGAGTTTTAAAGAAGAGCCGGGTTTGTCCAAGACAGCATTAACTCTTATCTCTTCACTTTTTTTTCCGTCCCAGAAAAACGGAAAGATTCTTTTTTCGTTTGCTTTAAGTTTTATGTTGACCGTGCGCATTATCTAGTATATAGTATTAAGAATTGTACTATGAGGAGGAAGCATGGCGATCGTTTATGTCGTTGATGACTATCCGGGGTTGGCATCAGCCGTGGCAGGAGCTCTTCGGTCAGCAGGCTATGAGACCAAGGCATTCCGGGGAGGTTTAAGAGTCTTGGAAGCGCTTCAGGAAAAAGTGAAGCCAGACGTTATTGTGACTGACCTTAATATGCCTGGAATGACCGGTATACAGCTGGCGGCTCAGGTGCGCGAGAGGTGTTCTAATGTGTGGCTGATTCTCATGAGCAGTGAGAGGTTGTCTGCAGAAGAGCTCCTCGAGCATGGGTTTGCCGGCCAGTGTACAAAGGGGCAGCTTTCGGATGATCTTGAGAATCTTATCGCATCCTTATTGTCGGGTTAGAGTTTGAATTGACAGCCCGGCTTTTTTTATTCCGAACGGTTCGACCTCCCTCCAGGGAGAATGGTCAAAGGCTGAGAGAGGTCGAAATTCCAAGGGTTATTAGCTGAAAATTTTCTAACCCCTCCCAACCTCCCTTTGCTCCAAGGGGAGAAAAAAGGAACTATCCCAAACTTCCCACCATTTCCATCTGGATTAAGCGGTTTAATTCCACCGCGTATTCGAGAGGTAATTCTTTTACCACCGGCTCCATAAATCCCTGCACGATCAAATTAATAGATTGTCCTTCGGTTAACCCTCTGCTCATCAAATAAAAAACTTGGTCCTCGGAGATCCGTCCGATACGGGCTTCGTGTCCCAGCGTTACATCATTCTCATAAATTTTTATATATGGAATAGTGTTGCTCCGAGAAATATTGTCAGGCATCAGGGCGTCACACTGAACGTGGGATTTTGCGCCATGCGCTCCTTTGGCGATTTTTAGCAAACCTCGGTAAGTAGAAATTCCGCCGCCGAAACTTATGGATTTGGAAACTATATTGGAAGAAGTGTAAGGCGCGCCGTGAATGACTTTGGCGCCGGTGTCTTTGTGTTGCCCGGGGCCGGCAAGTGCGATATTTAAATGATCGGCGCGAGCCCCACGACCAATAAGAATTGAACAAGGGTACAGCATGGTTTTTTTACTCCCCAGACTACCCCCAACCCATTCTTGGATCCCGTCTTCTTCGACAATGGATCGTTTGGTGTTTAGGTTGTAGACATCTTTACTCCAGTTTTGTATCGTAGTGTAGCGGCTCCGGGCGCCCTTTTTTACAAAGATTTCTACAACAGCCGCGTGGAGCGAGTCCATATCGTAAATTGGGGCGGTGCAACCCTCTATATAGTGAACGGATGACCTTTCGTCTGCAATAATCAGCGTGTGTTCAAACTGCCCGGAAGAGCGAGCGTTCATTCGGAAATAAGTTTGTAGCGGCATAGAGACTTGGACGTCTTTTGGGACGTATAAAAAACTCCCGCCGGACCAGACTGCGCCGTTTAGAGCCGCGAATTTGTTGTCGCCGGCCGGGATACAACGGGTCATAAAATATTCCCGGATCAAATCCGGATATTTTTTTACGGCGGTATCGGTATCGCAAAAAATTACACCTTTCTTTTCCCATTCTTTTTTCAAGTTTTGATAAAATCCTTCCGAGTCGTATTGCCCCACCACTCCGGCCAGATAGGCACGTTCTGCCTGGGGCACGCCAATTTTCTTATAAATATTTTTAATATCTTTTGGCACCTTTTTCCAGGTTTTATATTTTTTATTTTCTGATCGTTGATAAAAGTTAATTTCATCGAAGTTTAACCCGGACAAATCTACCCCCCAGGTCGGCACTGGTTTATTTTCAAAATACTCAAAAGCCTTCAGGCGTTTAACCCTCATCCAGTCGGGTTCGGATTTTTCCCAGGAGATTTGTTCCACAATTTTTTTCGACAAACCAGTCGGGAGACGTTTAATATGTCTTTCCCGATCTCCGGTAAAAATTTCTTTTTGAATTTTTGCGATTGTTTTTATAGGCATTGCACTTTTGTCATTCAGAGCCTGTCGAGGAATCCCTTGTTCGTGGGTTACAATTGGACAAGGGGTCCCTCACTGCGGTCGGGATGACAAATAAAAAGCTATCTAAATTTTTTATTATAACCCCTCTTTTCAATCCTTTCGGCTAACTGTTTTTTTCCGGATTCGACGATTCGACCATCTTTCATAATATGAACAAAATCGGGTTTAACATATTTTAAAATTCGATTGTAGTGGGTGATGATTAAAACCGCGGTGCCATTTTGTTGAAGTTCGTTAATTTTCTTCCCGACGATTTTTAGCGAGTCAACATCCAGGCCGGAATCGGTCTCATCAAACACCGCTAATTTTGGCTTTAAAACCGAGATTTGCAATACCTCCGCTTTTTTCTTTTCACCTCCAGAAAAACCTTCGTTTAGAGAGCGAGTGAGAAATTCTTGTGGCAGATTCATGCCCCGACTTTGTTTTTCTACCGATTTTAAAAATTCTTTCAAAGAAATTTTTTTCTTACCAACTTTCCTGTCATCTTGAGAGGAGCGAAGGATTTTGTTGTTGCTGTGGTTCGCGATTTTTAAAAGGTTTGTTACTGAAACGCCGGGAATAGTCTGTGGGTACTGAAAGGCAAGCAACATTCCAAGCCGCGCGATTTTATCGGGAGGCAGGTTGGTAATATTTTTTTTATTAAATAAAATTTTGCCGGAAGTTTTGCTGTAAGTCGGGTGGGAAAATAAACTTTGCGCTAAAGTTGATTTCCCGGAACCATTGGGACCCATTATCGCGTGAGTTTCTCCGGGGGAGACAACAAGATTAACTCCTTTTAGAATTTGTTTTTTTCCGATATTAACTTTTAGATTTTTTATTGAGAGCATATTAACTGTCATTCCGAGGAGCAAGGCGATTTGAGGAATCTCTTGTCCGCGGCGCTAAAGTTGATTAAGGGGTCTCTCGGCTACGCTCGGGATGACGCCTTGTGTCATTTCTCTGCCAATTTTTCAACGCTAATACTTCCCAGCTGTTTATAGATTGTATCGCTCACCTGCTCCCAATTTTTACGGGTCTGGCATTTGTCGTAGATTCCGCATGTTTTTTGGCCGTGGCAGTCGGAACAAGAAGTTAGAAAGGGTTGGGGGTTAAAGACTTTTAAAATCTCATCCAACGATATTTGTTTTGTGGGCTTTGCTAATTTGTATCCGCCACCACGCCCTTCTTTAACTTTTAAATACCCGGTTTTTTTTAGTTTTTGCGCGATTTGTTTCAAAAACATTTCGGGTAAGCTATATTTTTTTGAAATTTCATGTAAACCCAAATATCCTTTATTGTAGTGTTTGGCCAATGCGACTAAAAAAGTCACGGCATAATCTTCTTCTTTTGTTATTTTCATAGATTTTATTATTTCTAGCAGAATATCCCTGCTGCAAGCTTTAGGGATCGTTATTGTCATCCTCGCGAAAGCGGGGATCCAGAACCCGGATTCTCGATTCAGCCTTCGTCCAGCCGTCGTAGCCAAAGGCTACTTTGGCGGAGTCGGCTAGTCGCTTCGGCGAAGTAGGCTCGAGTCGGGAATGACATTTTTAAACTGTTATCGATTTACTATCAGTTTAACAGAATATTGTTATGTTTACAATCTTTTTGCTATAATTCCAGTGTATTTAATACTTAAAGAAACAAAAAATGATAAAATCGATATCAACCTACAATATTACTTTTTTTGCTTTTTTTGGGGGAAGTCTAAGCATGGTCGCAATTCTGTTGGTCTTTTTTCTTTTACCATCGGAGGCGCTGGCAGAAGACCCTGTTCCATTCACCCTTTCCAACTTGGTAATAGTCCCCACAGAAGACGGCTCCACAATTTCTTGGAAAACAAGCAGGGTGGGTTCTTCCCAAGTCGAATACAGTTTAGATCTTGCGCTTGGGTTTAATACAGAAGAAATCGATGTAGACACCCCAGTCATTAGCCACACAGTCACGCTAAACACTCTTGTCTCTTGCACGCAGTATCGTTATCGAGTGGTGACGAGGGATTTGGAATATAATATTTTGCGTGGCGATAGAAATACTTTTACAACCTTGGGCTGCGTAGGTGACGCTAGTGTTTCTGACATTACTTCAGCCGAGATGTTTTCAAACGTTGCCGGGTCATTGCAACTTCAAATTTTGGGTAAGGGCGTCACTTTTTCATTTCCACCAAACTCTCTCGCCTCTCCAGCCAATTTGTTTTTTCAGGTTGGAAAATTGAACAGAACGCAATTTTTGCAGAAAATTACTCCACCAGAAGGAAAGCAAATCGCGCTGCGCCATCTCTATCGTTTAGGAGCTATGAAATCTTCAACTACTACAATTGATACCTTAACCAAAAATTTAACCGTAAACATAAATTATAATTCTGATGATATCGTTGGTATTTCTGAATCAACCTTAAAAATTTATCGTTATCACGACGGGAGTTGGTTCGAACTCTCGGGCTGTTTTGTAAACTCGGTTCTTAATATAATTACTTGTATGACACCTGATATTGGTACTTATATCCTTGCGGGCGTTGCGGAGGGAACGAGTGACAGCAGTTCTTCTGAAACAGAAGAAGAGGGAGACCAACAAAGCGATTTTCTTTCCGACGATTTTGATATCGAGGAAGAAGAATCCTCGGTCCAACTATCTGACGCGGTTGGGGCTTTGTCCGGAAGACTTATTAAATATGAAGGTAACCTAACGGTTTATTTGTTACAAAATGGTAAAAAACGAGCGATGACAAGATTTGAAATATTCCTCAAAAATTTTCAACACCGACCGATTGCTGTCATCCCGCAAACGGAAATCTATCCCGATGGGGAACTGCTACGGTTTGGCCCGGGGAGCATTTTGAAGGGCTCGGGTGACACAATTTATTTAGTTATTGATGACGGATCGATTTATGCGTTTACCTCGGCCGAAGAGTTTACCCGGTTTGGATACCAGAGTCGTCACGTGATTACAATCTCCAATGACGAACTAAATTCTTACCCAAAATCTAAAATCGTCAAGCTCAATTATCACGCCACTACAAATTTTATAAAATACGATGGCGACCCAACAGTGTATATGATAGAGAATAATAAAAAACGACCGTTAACAAGTCCGCAAGTGTTTTTCTCTTATGCTGGTGACTGGAGTGATGTGCTGACGATCCCGTTAGATATTGTTTACGCAAACGGATCGAATTTGTCATATCCCGAAGGCGCGGTTATCAAACCACAGTCGGGTTCAACAGTTTATTTGGTCGAGGGGAGAAAAAGAAAAGCGCTTCGTTCGGAACAAGCATTGAGAAATAGAGGCTATGTTTTTTCGCAGATCACAGAAGTGCCGGATACTGATTTGTTGCTTAACGATGAAGGGGAGGAGATTGAATAGTGAGTAGCTGGTAGTGTGTAGTGAGTAGAAAATTCAGTTGTCATCCCCGCGTCAAAAAAATTCATTATTAACCCTCTCCAGGATATGGGGAGGGTGCTCGAAGGGTGAGAGGGGTCGAAACATTTTCTACCTTTCTGTCCAGTCCTTTTCGCAAAAAGAGCCGGACATCTTCCCTCATCAAGAAGAGAGGATAATGTAAAGCATCTTTGCGAGGACCCAGGCTATTTAGTTCGAGCATGGTTGAGAACTTAGATTTCCGATTCCCCTCCTTCGCCAAAAGATTCGAGACTCTCGGCCAGCGACAAGAAGTCGGCGACGCCACGGAGTCCTGATCATCCGTCCGCTTCTGGTGGAAGACTTCCATATGGAGGCCTAAAGGCCTCCTCTACAATTTTTAATGTCAGTTTATCCAAAACATTTTGCCTTTGGGTTTTTTTATAAGGATAATTAAAGTAATTTATTGTTCTAATTACTCTATTTATGGAGTTTGATCTGCGCCGGGAAGGCCCGATAAATCGGGCAACTACATTGGGATCACAACTGCTAGGATGGCCGTTTGACATACAGTAAACAAAGGCATATAATGCAGATACTCTTATCAATTTAATATAAATTTTTCTTTCGAAGATTATCAAATTACCTTGTAGGCAAGAAATATACGTTGAAAAAGCACCCAAATGATTAGTCAATTGGATTCAAAAGTATCAAAAATCGTAAACGTAAAGTCCATTTTGAAAAGACGGATGGTTTTTGGTGTGAATCGATAATATTGACCCCCCTCTAGATCCCTCAATTATCAAAGGGAGAATATTAGGTGAAGCCTTGCAAGATAATCTTCACTCTTCGTAAAGTGAAAGAGCATAGATTATATGAATTCAGGGCTTTTTATTATAGTAGGAATAGCCGCCGGTTTAATCGTCGGTTATTTTGTTCGTCGCCTGCAAGCATCTTATTTGGCAAATTCAGCAGAAGGTAGGGTTCAAAAAATGCTGGAGGAGTCAAAACAAAAGGAAAAAGAAATCTTGTTGGCCGCCAAAAGTAAAGCGATAGAGATTACGGAGACCGCAAAAAAACAAGAAAACGAGTTTCGAAGCCAGATTATCAAAGTAGAGCAACGTATCGAGAGAAAAGAGGGTGATTTGGAGAAAAAGTTTTCCGAACTCGAGAAGTTAAAGCAAGATATTGCTTTGAAAGCGGAAGAGATTATTAAGAAAAAAGAAGAGGTGGAGGAAATCCGCCAGCAGCAAGTGGAAAAGTTGGAAAAAGTTGCCGGCATGGACCGAGAAGAAGCAAAAAAAGTTCTAACCGCGGCCGTGGAAAAAAGTATTTCAGAAGACTTGGCTGATTTGGCTCGGAAAAAAATCAGTATTGCTAACCAAGACGCGGAGAAAGAAGCTAAAAATATTGTAGCTCAGGCAATAGAGCGTTGTAGCGCAGAAGTGGCAACTGAAACTACAACGACTTATGTGCAGTTACCTTCGGAAGAGATGAAGGGCCGGATTATTGGAAAAGAAGGTCGCAATATTAAAGCCTTTGAACAAATGATGGGCGTGGAAGTGATTGTTGATGATACTCCGGACACCGTTGTGATATCTGGATTCAATTCAATCCGTCGACACGTCGCAAAAAGAACATTGGAAAAATTGATAA
>Ga0066639_10002899_pt1 | contig 14910 bp, 21 predicted proteins | sample CryGeyCG2114_010_2_FD_59504 | JGI IMG/M metagenome (GOLD analysis project Ga0066639, IMG submission 59504) | Groundwater microbial communities from aquifer - Crystal Geyser CG10_big_fil_rev_8/21/14_0.10 | ecosystem: Environmental > Aquatic > Deep subsurface > Groundwater | place: USA: Utah...
GCCTATCACGTCTCCCTGTCACGGAGAAGATCGCCGGTTCGAATCCGGTCGAGCCCGCCCGTAAAAAATCATCTGTCTAAAATCTGCCTTTATCTTCTGTCCGGAAAGGAGTAATAATGCCAAAAGCAAAATCAGTTAAAAAAATAAATAAAAAAGAAATTAAAAAAAATAATATTCTTTCATATTTAAAATTTGAAGAATCATACATAAGTTTGATTATCGGAATTATCGTAGTACTTTTGGTCGGAGGGGGACTCGTATTTTTTCTAAAAGGTACAAAAACAACCGATACAAGTTCTGTTCAGTATAAGCCTACTATTGACCTGCCGCAAGAAAAAAGTGAAGGTCAGCAAGTATCTGCAAATTTACCAACATCATATCAGATAAAATCAGGGGATGATCTTTGGAACATTTCAGAAAAGTTTTATAAATCCGGTTACAATTGGGTTGATATTGCCAAAGCAAATAATCTAAGCGATCCGGGATCAATTCATGTTGGAAATAAACTCGTTATTCCAAATGTAAAACCTATTATAGTCGAAGATGCGGATCAATCAGCAGCCGCAAAGAATGTTCCGTCCAATCAGATTAGCGGATCAACATATAAAGTTAAGGAAGGAGATTATCTTTGGGATATTGCAGTAAGAGCATATGGTGATGGATATCAGTGGGTAAAAATTGCTAGAACAAATAATCTCTCCGATCCTAATTTGATTTTTTCCGGAAACGTTCTCAAAATACCCCGTTAATTTACCCGAACTGCTTGAACTAATAATTCAAAAAGCCTAAAATAAAAAGGCAAAGTTTTTATTGGATTAAACGCGGGGTTAGTACACCGGTAGTATGCTACCTTCCTTCGCCGAAAGCTATGCATTCAGTCGGATCCGCCAAATTGAGAATCTATTGGCGGACAAGGTAAAATATGCACTATACTTATGTATTATTATGTCAAAATACTGAAACAGAAAGGAAGCTGTTTTATATCGGTAGTACGGAAAATATTAAGATCCGTTTAACTAAACATAAAACAAAGAGCATAAAAACAACTAAAAATTTCGATAAAATAAATCTTGTCTATTACGAAGCTTGCTTAAGCAAAACAGACGCTCGAATAAGAGAATTGCAGTTAAAAACCGGTTTTGGTAGAGGGTACATTAAAAGAAGAATCGAGAAATATTTGAAAACTGCGGAATTAGTATAGTGGTAGTATACTACCTTCCCAAGGTAGGGGCGCCAGTTCGATTCTGGTATTCCGCTCAGAATTTATATTTCCTCAAGTATTTTTCCTAAAAGTCTGATATATATGGAAGAAAAATATCCGAAAGACCTTCGTCCTCGAAAAGCGCTTGAAACACTTAAGAAATGGATAGATACAGGAGTATTTAAAATGGCAGTAATACGCAAAGCCTCGCTTGATGCGCATAGTGCCGCACGTGAAGTAGGAGGAGACAGTCCGGCCCGTTCTGCTGCTCGTTCTTGCGGTCAGGCAGTGGCAGCTTGCGCATGTTCCCCGGCATGCTTATGGTTCTGCAATTTATGCTCAGCAGGCAATTCACCGGGCCACCAATTCAATGGATGCAGTTAAAAGTGAACGAAATTGGCAATGTCAACATTTGCTCGAGTTGGGAAAAAGCTGATAAGGATACTCAGAAAGAGAATTATATGATGAAATAAGAAATAAGGGGAGGTCGTGATTATAGCGATTCTATACTATCTTGGACAGGAGGATCAAATTAGGCTCTCTGGTTTGCCACATAATAATCAATGAGTCTTCTGATCATAGCCTGATAGGAAGCATTATGTTTTCTGGCAGCGCTTTTAAAAAAGTCCAAACTCTTCTGTGTAAGCGTCAATGTTACTTTTGTCTTTTTCTCGTTTAAAATTAAGACCTCAGGACTTGGTAAAAAATCACTTATTACTCGTGCCTCAATTGGTTGATTGCTGTATTTGATTTTGTTTTTCATATATATTTTTTCCTTTTCTCCAATAACCTGCACCGATTATGCGAATGCTGTTACGCCGGTATGTAAAGCGGACAGTTAAAACACCTCCTTTCACTTTTCCGAAACAATAATAACGCTTTTCTCCCTTACTATGTGCCAAATCTTTGGCAATTACACGCTTTGAATCAATAAACGCATATTGTGCCGTTTCAAAATTGACCCCGTGCTTTTGTAAATTGTCAGAGTTTTTATCTTCATCCCATTCAAAATTCGTATTCATAAATATATTACCATATTACCATACATTTTGCCATACTCAAAACATAACTGTCAATTTCTATATTCATCATAACAAATACACGAATTCAAACAATTAGTAGGAATAAAACCAACCCCCCGCGGATTATATGATGGGAAGGAAATAAACGGAGGTCGCGACTGCTATTATATTTGTGGGGATTGAAGATGTTCTTCTAATTTCTTTATTCTTTTTTCGTGCAAACTATATCCTTCATGAATAAGCTCAGAGAGAGCGCCTACAGTTTCTTCTTGTGCCTGTTCTACTCTTTTATTTACCACTTCTACTTTCATTTCAACGTTATTTAGTTGCTGTTTAACAACTTTTATATCTTCAGCAATCTGATTTAATAATTTATTGTCGTTCACATATTCCATATTACTTTAGATAGCTAACCTATTCAAGTGGTAAAAAGTTTACGCTCAGTTCGTTGAGGGTAGCGAGGCTATGCCACCGTTCGGCTGAGCTCGCGCCGAAGTCTCTCAGGTAGCGATTATAGCGATTCTAGCGATTCGATTATACATTACGGATATTTCGGAAGCAGTCAGGAGCTAAAAAATTAAAAAGGTATATCATCAGCTTCTTGTGTTTTATTCTCAAAATGACTTCTGTAAATACAAAGCTTACAAGCCTCTGAAGATAGAGGTAATTCTCCATTTAAAACCGAGTCTATTTCTTTAATCATTTTAATAAATCCTTCCATATCTTCCTCGACCGGATGCCAAGCGGGTGTAGTGGTAAAAACAACTTTTCCGTTTATTAATTTCATGTCGTCGGGATTTACACTAACTACCCCCAAATGTGAAACTTTAATTGGTCTACCTTCTGCCGGATTTTCCAGGGCATACTTATATGCATGAAGCTGACTGGAATAATTCTTTAGTATTTTCTCTTCATCCGGAATTGTAATTTTAAAATCGATAATTGCATAGGATCCATCATCTAATTTTGTTAAAATATCAAATCTGCCTTTCAGATAACTTTTTGTTCCACCTACTATTTTTGATTTTAGATGTCCTTCCTGAACAGAGATTATTCCGCTTGGAAGATCGGGATGGATATCCTGAAGGTTCATTCCCATAATTGAATTCTGAAGCAAATTATTTATTCGGCCAAACATAGCGGGGAAGGCACCCGAATGTGAAATGCCAAATTTTACCTTTTGATAATAACAAAACTTGCATTCATTCCAAAGATATGCAAAATCCGATGGGGCTAATTTGTATGCGTTGTTCATGATAAATGAAATTATACTTCTTTTTGGGATAGATTGCTATAAAGTAGCAATCATTTTACAACTTTTCCGAAGCTATTGCGAGTTTTAAATTTTTTCCTTGTTCTTTTATCTAAGCAATTCAAGCAAACAATCAATCAATCAACCAAACAATCGAAACCTACACAACCTACAATCCCAATACAAACTTTACAAAACTACACTGGTATTCTTAAGTATTTAAGGATTCTTATAACAAATAAAATACTACAACTTTTCCGTGGGGGATTAAAGGGGAAGAATCCCTTTTGGGTATATAGTATTAAGTAGGAAGTAGAGAAATTTATGATTTAGGAGTGAAAGTAACTTGTTTGATTGTTAAGTTCTTATCCAATTGTAATATTAATTTTGGTGTTAAGAGCATGGGAAATTTTTTCAAGAAGAGAAATTGACGGCTTTCCATTCATACCTTCGAGTCTTGAGATCACAGCTTGTCCTGTACCCGCTCTTCTGGCTAACTCTTCTTGTGTCATTTTTCTTTTAATTCTAGCGCCTATAATTTGCCTTGCAATCTGAAACTCGGGCTCAAGTTTATCATACTCCCGACGATACTCCGGATTCTTCATCCATTTCCTATGAAGTTCTTCATGACTAATCCATTTTATTTTTTTTCTCATTTTATATCCCTTCTATGATTCTCCTTCTGGCTAGTTTTATGTCTTTATTTGGAGTTTTTTGAGTTTTCTTATAAATTCCATGAACAATGTATCCCATATTACCTTTAATTGCAAGAAAAAGTCTTACGTCACCGGGCCGCAGTTCCCAGACCTCAGAGTTAAGCTTTTTCAAATATTTATTTGGTAAAAATCCTCCGTACTCCTCAAAAAGATAATATATTCTATCAACTCTTGCATGTTTAGCTTTATCTAGGCCTTCAATAAATTCTAAAACTTTGGGATGCGTTCTTATTAAAAACTTCATTAATATTTTATGATAAATTTATCATAATGTCAACCTGCTATTTTACTTCCAGTAACTAAATGTCATAGATATTTTACAACTTTTCCGTGGGGGATTAAAGAACCAGTATCTTGTATTAGGTATAAAGTATTATGTATCAGAAGCTATGTGATGCGAATTGTTATAATTGACTACAGATAAGTTGTGTGATAAAATTTAATTAATCACTAGGGAGAAACGACCATATGACTACGTGTCATATCGCTACGCCTCCCATTTTTTTATCTTCTTTTAACTTTATCTCTATCTCTTATCAAAAACAGTTTATACTCTTGAAACTTTTTAAGTAGTGATGACTCCGATTTTCTATTTGGGATAACAATTTTCAACAATTTTTTATTTTTTACCAAATATTCGTGCAGGCAATGGAAATCACCATCCCCTGAAACTATTACCGCCTTATTGTAATTTTTAAATTCTATAGCTGAGGCATATAATACTAATTCTGCGTCAACATTTCCTTTTGGTTTACCCTGATTATCTTTAACTGTGGGTTTAAAAATTAGATCATATCCATACGACTTTAATCTTTTATACATACTTTCATTCTGTTTTATATAGCCTATAAAAAGGAATGATCTTTTTACTCGAAATTTATCAGATAAATATTTTCTGAATTTCTTAAAATCAAGCATCCACCCTTTATAAATAAGTACTTTTCCTTTTCGAATATCCCTACTGGTTCCCAGATTTAAGTTCTGACTGTCAATAAATGCGTAAACTATCTCTTTTTTCTTCATAAACTTTAATAAATTTTACAACTTTTCCGTGGGGGATTAAAGGGGGAGAATCCCTTTTGGGTATATAGTATTAAGTATGGAGTATTGGGCAGGAAGTATCCTCCTTCGTTAAAACTACCTCCTTCGCCACGAGGCTACGGATGGTCAAGCCGGAAGAACAGGCTAGGAATTGAGCGCTTGGGAGGCATTTTGAAAAATCGTGCTATACATAAGTGCGTCTTCAGCAGCTTTTTCTGTATTTTCTCTTTTGATGCTATCCATTTCCAGAATAAACCTTACTAAATATGGTTTAATTTTTTTTCTGTCTATTTCATCCCTTCTTTTTAGTGCTTCCTCAAAAAATCTTTCTGCCATACGAATAGAACCACGATTGTAACCTATTGCTACGCGTTTCAAATCTAATGAAAGGTCACCGAAAATTTGCTTGTTGGTCATAACACTTCTTTTAAAAAATATTTGGTTAATTCTTCGATTTTTTTTCTTACTTTTGCGTCTTGAATTTCATTACTAGTGTTTTTATCGGACGGTCTGATATTTATAAATGAATTAAAATCTATGATTTTTGTTTCAAGATCAACCCCACCGCCCCATATATCAGACTGACTGGAACCTTGCTCAAGCAATATTTTCTCCGAGTCAAAATGGCGATCGCATCCCGCCGAACAAACTTTTTTCTCAATATCAATTACCGTCTTTATGTAAACATCAAACTGTTCTTTAAGTTTTTCAATTTCTTCTTTTGAAAACGGGGAATTTTTTGTAATTATCATTATTTGATTCTAACAGTTTGAGAATTGTTTTAAAAGCCTATTTTGAATGCTTTATGGTATTTTCCCCATTGACGGGGTTTGGCTGATTTGATACTATAAATCGTGCCCCTATCAAAAAAAAATACATCCGACAAGCTCAGTACAAGAGCTAAAACCAAATTCATATTTATCTCCGGAGGAGTAATTTCAGGTATCGGTAAGGGCACTACAGCCGCTTCAATAGGTTTTCTTCTCAAATCCGCAGGATACCGCGTATCACCGATTAAATTCGAAAATTATCTCAATATTGACGCAGGGACGATAAATCCGATTGAACACGGAGATCCTTTCCTTTGTGAAGACGGAACAGAGGCGGATATGGACATCGGAAGTTATGAAAAATTCTTGCATGAGGATATGGGTAAAGACAATTTCGTCACCATGGGGCAGATCTATAGTACGGTAATTGATAAAGAAAGAAGGTTTGAATATAACGGAGAAGATGTTGAGGCAATACCGTATATTACGGATGAAGTAATCAAAAGAATTGATAACTTAGCAAGTAATAAAAATGCCGATATTATCACAATCGAATTAGGCGGAACGGCAGGGGAGTATCAAAATGTTCTTTATTATGAAGCATCAAGAATCCTCACTCTTAAACGCCCGGGAGACGTAGTCCATATTCATGTAAGCTATGTACCTACACCCGGTCATCTTGGAGAACCCAAGACAAAACCTACACAGCTCTCAGTTAAGATGCTCAATTCCATGGGAATTCAGCCTGATTTTATCATCACCCGCTCGGAAAAATTCCTAGACCAGAGAAGAAAGGACAGGTTAGCACTTTTCTGCAATATGCAAAATGAAGATATTATCTCAAGTCCCGATCTTGAATCAATCTATGAAATTCCGATCGTTCTGAATAAACAGGGTCTTGATCAGAGAATTCTAAAAAAACTTAATCTTTCTCCCAGAAAATCGAAAATAGACAGCTGGGCAAATTTAATTGAAAAAATTAAGACAAAAAATAAGAAAAGTATAGAAATTGCAATTATAGGTAAATATTTCGGGACAGGAGATTACCAGCTGAGAGATTCGTACGCGGCGCTTTTTGATGCTATAGACCATGCTTCATGGGAATTAGGAATAAATACCAAGACTCACTGGATTGATGCCGAGAATATTGAAAAAAAAGGCGTAGAAAGCATTGGTAATCCCGATGGAATTATCGTTCCGATTGGATGGGGAGAGCGGGGAGCAGAGGGTATGATAGCTGCCGCAAGTTTTGCCAGGAAAAAGAAAATACCGTATTTGGGTCTTTGTTATGGTATGCAGCTTGCCGCAGTAGCCTTTGCCCGCGATGTGATTGGCTTTAAAGACGCTAATACTACGGAAAATAATCCAAAGAGTAAACATCCTGTAATTCATTTAATTCCTAAGCAAAAAGAATTTATGGAAAAAAGAGCATATGGAGGAACTATGAGGCTGGGTGCCTGGGATGCAATTATCAAAAAAGGATCTTATGCTTTTGAAATTTATAAAAAATACAGGGGATTTGTAAATAAGGACAAAGGTCTTATAAGCGAAAGACACAGACATAGGTATGAATTCAATGATAAATTTACTAAAGATTTTGAAAAAAACGGTATGAGTATTTCATCAAGATCGGTAGTTGAATCACTGGCTGAGATTATCGAACTATCCCAAAAAGACCATCCATTTTATATAGGTATACAGGGACATCCTGAATATAAAAGCAGACCCTTATCTCCTCATCCGATTTTTTCCGCATTTATAAACGCTTGTTGTAAATAGGCACCAATTTAGGTTATAATACATTTTATGGAAATTAATTTCGTAGTCGGTGATGTTGTCAGAGTACGCCAGAAAATTAAAGAAGATGCTAAATCAAGAATTCAAGTCTTTGAAGGAATCGTACTTGGCATAAAAGGACGCGGAGAAAATAAATCTTTTACGGTAAGAAAATTAGTCGGAGATGTGGCGGTTGAAAGAATCTGGCCGGTAAATTCTCCCAATATTGATAAAGTTGAAGTTAAATCCCATTCCAAGAAAAAAATAAGACGCGCCAAGCTGACATATCTTCGCAAATCCGCACACTAAATGAAAGTTGCCAATAAAACTGCCAAAACAGGCGAAGACAAAGCCTATAAGTATCTTCAAGATCAAGGTTATAAAATAATAGAGAGAAATTTCAGAATCGGATATGGGGAAATTGATATTATTGCTACTTTTCAGAATTGTTTAATTTTTATTGAAGTTAAAACGAGAACTTCTGATAAATTCGGTACTCCTTTTGAAGCAATAACTTTCTATAAATTGAAATCACTTATTAAAACCGCGCAACTTTATAAAAAATTAAATCCAAAACTTCCGGATGCGTTAAGAATTGATGCCGTTTCAGTAAAATTATCTCAAGATAACAAAGTAGCGGACATAGAGCATATAAAAAATATAACAGGTTACTAGTTTATTTATCCTTTACAGTCCTTATTTGATCTCTGATAATTACTGCTGTTTCAAAATCCAGATCTTTGGCGGCTTTTCTCATATCTTTTGTAAGTCTTTTTATATATGCTTCTTTTTCATCAGGAAGAAGAATTTCCTTTTGTGATAATTGTAATAAATAATCCGCAGTCTTTTCCTGTCTTATTTCTTCCTCAACCAACTTTGCTCTTATATCTTTTATAATTCCTTTGGGAGTTATTTTATGCCTTTTGTTATAGGCAATTTGGATCTTTCTTCTTCTTCCGACTTCTTTTATGGCCTCTTTCATTGACTTGGTTTTTTCATCTGCATACATGATAACTTCTGCATTAATATGTCTTGCCGCTCTCCCCATAGTTTGAACTAAAGAGGTTCTACTTCTTAAAAAACCTTCTTTGTCCGCATCAAGGATTACCACCAGAGATACTTCGGGAAGATCAAGTCCTTCTCTTAAAAGATTGATCCCAACGATTACATCATTTTTTCCTGCCCTTAATTCATCTAAAATATCCTGTCTTTTAAGTGTTTCTATATCTGAATGAAGATAAGTGACATTTATATTTCTTTCTTCAAGATAGGAAGATAATTCTTCTGCCATACGTTTAGTCAGGGTGGTGACGAGTACACGTTCGTTTTTTTTCGTCCTTTTTTCAATTTCCGTAATTAAGTCATGAATTTGATTTTGGCTTTTCCTGACGGTTACTTTGGGATCAATAAGTCCGGTGGGTCGTATTATTTGTTCAACTACAGATATTTTTCCGGATTCTTTAGAAAGAGATGTCTCATAATCGCTCGGTGTTGCGCTTACGTATATCGTCTGATTTATTCTTCTCATGAACTCTTCAAATTTCAGCGGTCTGTTGTCTAATGCCGAAGGAAGCCTAAATCCGTACTCAATCAGTACTTTTTTTCTGGCCTGATCGCCATTATACATTCCTCTAAGCTGTGGGAGAGTAATATGGGATTCATCGATAAGGCAAAGCCAATTATTGTCATAAGCCTGCCTAAAATAATCAAGCAATGTATAAGGCGGGTCGCCGGGGTTTCTTCCGTCAAAATACCTTGAATAGTTTTCAATACCATTGACATAACCTACTTCTTTTATCATTTCCAGATCAAAATTAGTGCGCTGAATCAGTCGCTGAGCTTCCAAAAGTTTACCGGCTTTTTTTAGCTGAGTAGCTCTTTTGTCAAGATCGTTTCTAATCACTTTAAAAGTGTCTTTATAGGTTCCGGGGTCAGTCATGTAATGTTTGGCAGGATAAATTATTATTTCTCTTAAAACTTTTGTCGTATTACCCGTCAGAGTATCGAACTCGTGAAGATCTGAAACCCTGCCGTTTTCAATTGAGATTCTTATACCCCGGTCTAAATATGCAGGGTATACATCCAGTGAGTTGCCTCTGATTCGAAATGTTCCACGATTGAATCCATATTCATTTCTTTCATACTGAAGATCGGTAAGTCTTACCATGATGCTTTTTAAATCGGTTTTAACCCCGTTTTTCAATTCAAGAATGAATTTGCCGTATTCAACCGGAGAGCCAAGATTATAAATGCAGGAAACAGAAGCAACTACAATTACATCATTTCTGGTCAGAATATTTGTAGTAGCTGACAATCTCAACTTGTCAATTTCCTCATTTATTTCCGTCTCTTTTTCAATATAGGTATCAGATTGGGGAATATATGCTTCCGGTTGGTAATAATCATAATATGAAACAAAATAACTGACGGCGTTATCGGGAAAGAAATCACGGAATTCCTGATAAAGCTGTGCGGCCAAGGTTTTATTATGCGAAATAACCAATGCAGGACGTTGTGTATTTTTAATAAGATTAGCAAGGGTAAATGTCTTACCGCTTCCGGTAACGCCCAACAAAACCTGATTTTTATACTCCTTTTCGGTATTTTCCGTAAGTTGCATTACGGCTCTGGGTTGATCGCCGGTTGGTTTAAAATCTGAAACTAATTTAAATTTCATAAGATTTATTCATTGAGATGATGTTATTTTAACATATTGAGATACAAAGCATGCTTATGATGTCTTGACAAAGTTTGTAGTTTTTTCGTATAAAATACTAGTATGGCCGGAGTTTTATACAGAAAAGAAAGAGAGCTGTTAGAATATTTATCGCAATTTCAAAGTCAGTACGGTTATTCTCCAACTCTGGCTGAGCTCGCACATGCCACCGGGCATAGTAGTAAATCAACTATTCACGCAATTATTAAATCTCTTGTTGAAAAAGGTTATATCCAGAAAGTTGACGGCAATACAAGAGTTTTAAAAATAATTGAGGAAAAGGTTAAGCTGGCGGCTCATGGAATAAGCTCGTCAATAGAATTACCCGTTATGGGTTATATTGCGGCCGGAAAACCTCTAGAGCCGTATCATGATCCCAACGCAAGTCTTCAGATTTCAGCTTCAATGATATCAGGGAAAAAAACTGCCTATGTTCTGCAAGTTAAAGGTAATTCTCTGATAGAAGATGGTATTTTAGACGGGGATTATGTTGTAATTGAAAAAATTCAAGATGCTGTAAACGGTGATATTGTAGTAGCAATAGTTGATGATAATTTAGCTACGCTTAAAAAATATTATCTTGAAAATAATAGGGTAGTACTTAAACCGGCTAATGCGGAAATGGAACCTATTTATCCAAATTCTTTGATAATTCAGGGGAAAGTGGTAAGTCTTATCAGAAAGTTTTAAATCAAGTCTTCTTCTTGCGAAACTTAACTATCTTCAGCTTGTGGTTTACATAAAGAAAAACCAGTATTAAAAGTAAAACTAAAATTAAAATATCAAATTTTCTGAAATAACTTTCAAGAATAGACCACTTGGTTTCAAAATAAAATCCTATATAGGTTAAAAATATAGACCAAAATAATGAACCCAAAAGTGTATAGATTGAAAATTTCCATATATTCATTCTGAAAAGTCCTGCCGGAAGGGAAATAAATGTTCGCACTGCCGGAAGAATGCGGCTGAAAAAAACAATACTATCGCCGTATTTTTTAAACCATGAGGTAGCTTTATCTAAATCATGCTCATTTATCAATATATATTTACCATATTTTTTAATATATAAAATTATTATATTTTCCTCCAAAAAGTAACCTATATAATAAGCGATAAGAGATCCTGCTAAATTCCCTAAAGTACCCATTGCAACAATCCAATAAAAATTTAGTTCTCCTTTTGCGGCTAAAAAACCCGAAAATGGCATGGTAACCTCTGATGGTATGGGAATAAGAGCCGACTCAAGAGTCATCAAAAAAAATATTCCAAGATATCCTGTGGATTGAATTAGATGTATAATAAGGGTTGTTAACTGTTCAAGCATATGGGAATATTGTACATTGTATCAACTCCGATTGGTAACCTGCAAGATATAAGCTTAAGAGCAATTAATATATTACAAAACGCTGATGTAATTGCCTGTGAGGATACCCGTAAAACCGGAATTCTTTTAAATGAAATAAGAAAAATAAATAAATCAGGCGATAACCCTAACCGACCCCAATTAATTTCTTACTACGAGCAAAATGAATTCAGACGTATTCCTGAAATTATAAATATCCTTAAAAATAATAAAAAAGTGGCGCTTGTATCAGACGCAGGAACCCCTTTAATTTCCGATCCCGGATTTAAGCTGGTACGCGAATGTATTGCACAAGAAATAAAAGTAGAATCCATACCGGGTCCTTCTTCTCTGATTTCAGCTTTGGTTATCTCAGGGCTTCCTACGGATAAATTTTTCTTCACCGGATATTTACCTAAAAAAGAAGGACATCGAATTAAAATGCTTAAAACTATATTGCAAATGAATAGTTTGGTATCATCAACAATAATTATTTACGAATCGCCCCACAAACTTCTTCGGACATTAAGTGAAATGAAAAATGTCTTCGGAGATATAGGTATTGTCATTGCAAGAGAGCTTACAAAAATTTATGAAGAAACAAAACGGGATAATATTTCAAGTCTGATTGATCACTTTTCCAAAGCTTCTCCCAAGGGAGAATTTGTTATATTATTCAGCTTTAAGGTGTAGGGATTTAATTTGTTCTTCTATTTGAAGAAGACGGTTGTACTTAACAGTATTTTCACCGCGGGCGGGCGCACCGAATTTAATATAATCCGCTGATGTGGCAACCGCAAAATCTGCAATAAAATCATCAGTTGTCTCTCCTCCCCGGGTTGAAACTATAATTTTAAGGCCTGCTTGTCTTGCAACTTCTATAACCGCCAAAGACTCAATAACTGTTCCTATCTGGCTTGGTTTTGCAACAATTCCTGTAATTGCTTTTTTATCTAATGCCATCTGAAGCCTGTATGGATTAGTTGAGGTTAAGTCATCACCGGCAATAATGGCTTGATCGGCTAGTCTTAAGCAAATATTTACCCATCCATCCCAGTCATCTTCGGAAAGCGGATCTTCAAGATAAAGTAAGTGGTATTTCTTAGTAAGGTTTTCATAATAATTTATAATCTCTGATGAAGATAAACTGCCTGAACTGTCTTTAATTTTATATCTTCCTTCGGAAAAAAATACATTTGCAGATAAATCAAGCCCTAAAAAAACATCAAATCCAAACCTAAGATTAAGATCATCAATTGCCTGAGTTATATAGGCAAATGCATCTTCATTTGTTGAGAGATTGGGACCAAATCCTCCTTCATCCCCAACTAGCGTATGTAAATTTTTTGCCTCAAGAGTTTTTTTTAAAGAATTATAGATGTTCACACTTATTTGAAGTGCATCGGTATATAACTTGGATGATGCGGGAATAAGTAAAAAACCCTCAAAATCAAGATTATTTCCGGCATGTTTTCCGCCATTTATTAAATTTATAATCGGCGTTGGGATCTTTAACTCGGATTCATTGCTTTTAATAAACTGTCTTAAATATAAAAAGAGAGGAAGAGCAGAGCTTTTTGCGGCTGCTTTTGCTACTGCCTGAGAAACTGCAAGAGTTGCATTGGCACCAAGATGAGATTTATTCTGCGTTCCGTCAAGATCGATCATGATTTTATCAATTTCCTGCTGTTTGTTAACGTCTATGCCAATCAATTTGGGTTCGATCAGGTTATTGATATTTGATACTGCTTTTAAAACACCAATTCCGCTGAATCTGTTTGCGTCGGCATCTTTTAGTTCGACCGCTTCAAAAGTACCTATTGACGCACCGCTTGGAGATGATGCAATTTCGATGGTGCCGTCATTAAGTATTACAGTTGCTTCAACAGCCGGATTTCCTTTTGCATTTAAAATCTCCCGTGCGGCTATTTGTTTGATTTTAGCCATATATTTATTTACTTAATTCCTGCTTGAAATAATCTACCCAGGGAATTAAGCTTGGATCCTGATCATATAAAAGAGCAAGGTAAAGCGTAACATACCCGCCAAATGATAAGACATTTAATACTTGTGATAGAGGTGTCTGGCCAAGTGGTTCATATTCCTCAAGTTCAATTTTATTACTTTTAATAACCTCTTTGGTTAATGAAATTCTTTTTTTTATTCTGTCCTGAAATAGGCTCGACGTCAAAAATAAAACCTTCATCATTTTAACCTCCGGAAACTTAAGACCTTCCATAAGATGATGATTAAGTTCAGGAATAACTGAAAAAGTAGAAAACATTTTTGAGGTTTCATTGAATTGATTTCTTAAGATATGTGCATTGCCATTTAAAAATTCTGCAGAAAATATAAGAGGGGAGTAACTCTTTAAAAATTTTGCCATGTAAATAGCCTTTTTTTTGATAGTATCGCGTGAATTACGTAATTCTTTTACCGCATTTAATAATTCATCATTTTTGAAATCTAATAATTCTAAGATATTCAGAATTCGGATTATGCCCAAAACCATATATCCCATGCCAAGCCTTGGCTGACCGCTTGGGTTAAATTTGGGATCAATCAAAATAAACGGGAATTTATTTTGTGTTAGGATATCGGAAAGCTTTCCTCCTGTTGTCAGTCCGATAATTTTACATTTTCTGTTTATGGCTTCATTTAAACATGAAAGTGATTCTTCTGTGTTGCCTGAATAGCTTGAAATGATAATAAGAGTATTTTCATTGGCGTATTTGGGCAGGTGATAATCATTATTTATATATATAGGAACTTTCAAATTATCTTTATACAGTGATTGCGCGATATATCCTCCGTAGGCTGATCCGCCCATTCCGCAAAGAATTATATTATTTATATTTTTATATTCAGGCTGAGCACTGATTTGAGATTGCCAAATTTGCTCACATTGATCTGCAAACATTTCGGTTGAACCATATATATTTTTAGGATCAAGTTTTTTAATTTCTTCCAAATTTTCTAAATCAGTCATACATTGATATTATCATTTTTAGATATTGTTGGAAAGTTTAGTGGCCGGACGTGTCCCAATCTTTACTTACTTTATCAAATTTATC
>Ga0066639_10002900_pt1 | contig 14908 bp, 9 predicted proteins | sample CryGeyCG2114_010_2_FD_59504 | JGI IMG/M metagenome (GOLD analysis project Ga0066639, IMG submission 59504) | Groundwater microbial communities from aquifer - Crystal Geyser CG10_big_fil_rev_8/21/14_0.10 | ecosystem: Environmental > Aquatic > Deep subsurface > Groundwater | place: USA: Utah...
GCGCAAGTAATCTGGTAATAATATTCTTCCTTGCTTATCAAATTCCGCCTCCATCGCTCCAGCTAACATGAATCTGGAAAAGGCGCGTGAATTTGCTTTGTTGATTGGGCTGGCGGCAATTTGTTCTGCTAATTTTTCCCATTCCTCCTTAGAATATAAAAATAGACAATTATCAAGACCGCGGGTAACAACCGCCCCGTTTTTTAATTTTTGACGAAACTTAGACGGCACTGCCATTCTGCCCTTATCGTCTATGTTGTGGGAATACTCACCGATGAACATCAATAATTTAACAATAATTAAATAATAATTTTACAATAATTCTTTCCCGCTTTTTGTTTTATAACAAGATTGGATTAATTTATTTAAATTATAATGAATAAGATTTGTTAATTTTAAAATACTATCAAATATATCTTTAGTTATTATTTTTCTTCTATATATAAGAAAACTCCAATGTTTTACCTCTAATAATGATCCTCTTGAATAATAATAAAATTTTATTTTTTCTAAATAATGATATCTGCCATATCCTTCTGCAATATTTGCCGCAATAGAATCAATTGCTCTAATGAATTGATCGCCTATTACTTTTTTTATCTGCCAATTCATATCCTTATAAATGCTCCAACCTTTATCGCACAACTCTACAGAAATTTTATAAACAAATACATCTCCTAACTTTACATAATTATCCGACATAAATATCGTTTTAATTATTGTTTAATTATTGTTTAATTATCGTCAAATTATCGTTTAATTATGTTAAGGAATACGAGGAGACTGGATAAACTTAGATATCCCAAATTTAACCGGGCCCCTTCTACACCTTAATTTCTAGGCGCAACTTTTTGGTAAGACCGTTGCCGCCTTGGCCGGCTATATAGGTCCTGTCCTATTTTGCCAACCTTTTTTATTTTACCGCGCTGGCGCTTAGTATCTTGGCCTGCGCTTTTTTATTAATATAATTCTAAATTCTGAATTCTGGATTTTTAAAACGACGCGTAGGGTGATTAGAGCTGATCAAGCATGGATATTATTTCTAATCACCCCTCCGCCTTGTTTTAAAAATATTTTCGCAGCTCTCATCTGTTTATACTAGGGCTGTTGCGCAAGCCCCCTTCCAAACCCGCCATAATCGAGAATGGGAATTTTTGTTTGTTGTAAAATTTATTTTTGATGTTCTATTTTTAGTTGGGCATTGCAAATTGGTCATTGGTCATTTGTGTTGTTCCCCACTCTTCCCCACTCATCAACATCTTGGTTTAACTATACTCCACCAAAGCACCCCAGTCAACCAACTTTCTCCGCCAGTAAATTACAACAAAAAAATCCGCCCTGTTAATAAGGCGGACTTTCAAATTTTAAAAATTTTTATTTTCTGTTGTGGATTAATCCCAATTCAACCAATTATTACACATCTTATAAACACTTTTTACACTTTCCAGTTGTAAGCTATAAGTTCTAAGTTCTAAAAAACAGTACCTACAACTTAGAACTTAAAACTTAGAACTTTTTGTTATGTTGGGCTCTCTCCCATATTCCGGCTCAATAATACTATTCTTCTTTACTTTTTTTAATTTTTTTTCAATTATCTGTATTAATTCGTCATTAATACCTAATTCATTATTCATTATTCCTAATTCCTCTTTTATAATTCCAACTACCGGTACTTTCAAACTATAAGCCAACGCATTCGCAGTCGCAACTCCGATCCTTAGGGCAGTAAATGGTCCCGGCCCTTTTATTACCGATATTCCACTAATCTTATTCTTATTGTCCAGAGTTTTCTGGACTTTACCCAGTACCATCTTCGCAGAAGTGGTGCTGAGTTTTATTTTTTTAAACAACAAATCAATAGCCGGCAAAAGCTTTTCCGCCTGTTTATATTTTGCTTTTAAGCTGCGCTTGGCTATTATTTTCGCCGAGCCGCAGTCTCTCGCAGAGGACTGCGGCAACTGAATTAGCGCAATAGTCATTTTTTCCGCGTCACTTGTATCTATGTATAAAATCATAAAAAAATTCCGCTTAACTAAAAATTGCGGAATATCATTATATTAACTCTAATCTTTAAACTAACTGAGGAAACGGTTACATAGCTAGAATATTTTTTGCTTCTTCCTCGGAAATTACTTTCTTATTCTTCAACAAATCTACTAAACCGCAAAGCTTCGCGTCTTCCTTGCGCATTAAAACCACTAAATCACCCTTCAAATCAGAAAGTTTATCATCAAGGTAATCTTTTGTTACCATAGTGGCCTTAATTGCGGTAATTTCTTTTTCTATACCTTTAAAACGACCCTCCATGTCTTGAAAATTATTTTCCACACCTTGAAAACGTCCTTCTGTGTTAGTCGCAAAATTGTTTATTGCTTCTAATATCTCGCTATTTGTTGGTTCTTGATTATTCATAAATTTAAAAAATTTATATGCAAAGTATAGCATGTTTAATTTAATTTGTTAAATATTTATTCAATTATTGTAAAATTATCGTTAAATTATTGTTTTTTATATGTCTTGACAAAATTTAAAAAATTACTAATAATAAACGCACTAAACGCTCATTACAAGGAGAAGCTAATGAATAGCGTAATCCACATAACAATCGAGATATTTTTCACGCTTGCGCTTCTGCTTGTGTTTTTACGCGCAGTTCGCAAAAAATCAAAGCAATTACCTAAAAAAGTAGCTGCTCCGCGCCTAAATTACGCTCAAAGGAGAGAGCTGCTTGCAGTAAAAGATGTTTTAATTACCGCGGTAAAGACAATTCTTCCACAGGTAAAGACAAAGCAAATACAATACTCATTTAAGGGAAATTCTTCATTGATAATTATTCACTTGTCAGTGGAATTTTCAGGGAATCAAAACCAAGCACTACTTAATTTTATTGATCGCATGGCAAAATTGTGGAATGATATGTCTGAAATAGCAGACAATGGAATGATAATTGGAGCAAAGAGTGTCTTAGACAGCGGAAAAGCAAAAAATGGGATATTTTTACTAGCTGACGATCCTCTTCTGCGCCATGCTATAGGAGCTTTCGAAAATGCCATAAGTTCTTTAATAGGAAATCAAGACATACCTCATCTTGCTCGCCGATTCCGGCTTCAGGCAGAGTTCACAATTTCACGAACCGAGACAACCAAAACAACAAAAATTTCTCCAGAGGAGGACGAAAATGACTGATACAGGAACAGCAAAAAGAACTTTTCAAGTGGTAAGCAGCTCAACAAGCCAAGAAAATCCGGAACCGAAGGTGCAATTGCCCAAAACTCTTGTTTTGGCTATTGGAGCAGGTGGAATCGCGATAACAACCTTTATCGCTGAATTATTGGAGGAAATTAGTTCCAAAGTTGACGCTCTCCAAATACTAGCTGTTGATACGGACGCCAGAACTCTGCGAAAAGCGCACAAAAAAAATATACCCACGATCACGCTTGATTCAAGAGGGCATGGCGCTGGCGGAAAAGCTGAAAATGCTGAAAAAATGGTTCGGGAGAAAAAGCAAGAATTTGAGAATGCCTTTGAAGGTCTAGACCTGGTAATTATAGTAACCAGTCATGGAGGCGGTACCGGCAGCGGCGCTTCAATAGTATTAGCAGAAATTGCCAAAGAAAAAGGGGCAAAAGTAATCGCCATGGTTCAAGTGCCTCTTACTTCGGAAAATCGCGGACCTCGTCTTAAATCCACCCTTGTGGATCTGCATGAAAATGTAGATGGAATCTGCGTTATTGACAGCGATCCTGTTTTTAAAATATTGGCGCAAAAGGCGGATATGTTCAATGAATCTTTTGACTCGCTTTACAAAGCTGTCGGACAGCGATTGCTCTCTATTCTAGCGATCGTACTTGGCGATACTCAAGACTGGGTCATTGATATCAGCGACATTAACGCTTGCATGATGGGCGATGAGCAAGATAATAAGCAAGATGGAAACTCAAACTTCCGAACATTTTATATCGGAATACAGGACCTTATTCAAAAAAGCGAAGAAGATCCTCCTGATTCAATAGAAAAGGAGTTTGAGGAAATTCTTGCCGGTTACTTCTCTCGATTCAAAGATCTTTGCGGAGCGATTAATTTAATTCTAGTAAATGTTGCTCCGCGAAGAAAGGGCGATAAACTTACCATCGGCGACCAAAGAAAATTGACGGATCTTCTAAAAAAATTCACCGAAGAAAACGATCCTCCGCCGATCAAATTTGGCACCATGTCATTTGACTTTGACGAGGAAAATCCTCTGCCCCACATCTCTCTTGTCGCTACTTTGCGGGGAGGGAAAGAAATTCTTTTTACTCAGCCCGAAGACGAGGGAGGTGAGGAAACTCAAGCCCAGCATTCAGAACCGCAAACAGCCGTCCGGCAAAAAGGATGGTTTAAACGATTTTTCTGTCGAACGCTTTCCGTTCTATTCTCTCCTTTCAAAACCATTGCTTTTGTCTGGTGTCGATTTTGGGCGCTCGTTCTCGGTACTCCGGGCAAAGGCCTTTCAAAAATGGATGATTATGATTCATAAAATTATTAGTCATTCATTCCGCAACAAATCATTAAAGCGCCGTCTTTCATAGACTGGCGCTTTTTTCTTTGTTTATTTTTTCAAATTATCGCAATAATTATTGTTAAATTATTGTTTAATTATGGTTAAATTTCTGTTTAATTATTTATTAATTTCTTTATACTTTATACTTTTTAACTTTATAAACTTGTCTGCTGAGAGGTAGGATTTCAACTTTCTAATTTAATAGCTAATACTAGCAAAAAATATCTATAATTTACCTACAAATCTTGACATATTATTAAAAATATGCTATACAGATATATCAATCATAGAAGACTCTGTGGTTGCATGAACCTTGATAATCAGGGAAAATTCCCTGTTTAAAATAGAATATTAGCCCTTATTTTGGTGGAGGCGTTTAGAAGCGCCAAAAAACGCGTAAAAACCCTTGGGTTTAACAGTACGGCCAAAATAAAGGTTAAAGATTTTCAAACGCAAACTCCCCCGCAACAACGGAGCGGGAACAGAAAAGGAGAATGGAAATGGTTGATAAACGTAATGGCACAGAAGATCAGGGCACAGTAGCCGCCGCGGAAGAAACCACAGACTTCAGTCTCGAAGATGATCTGGGACAGCCGGAGACGGGGTCGGATGAAGAACGTAGACTTCCGCCATCCGGTGGCGCGAATTTGTTCGAAGCTCATCGCTGCCGGTTCCCTTCATGGGTTTCGGCTTTAGTCGGAGCCAGCTTCATCCTCGCGATTGTGACTATTCTAGCTGTCGTGTTGACGGCAAAGGATTTCCGCGACAATTCAACGGCGCTCGATGCCGAAGCCATTCAGGCGGCGATCACCGAATTCAAGTCCGTTAAGGGACTCGACGAAAAAATCGACGATCTCGCCAACGGTCTCGGCGAGGACATTCCGACTCTTCAAACGGGCCTGGATAATCTCACCGCCGAAGTCGTACGGCAGGCGACCCAAATCGCGGAGTTGCAAAATTCCGTCAACAAAGGCAATGAGACACTCGGGAAAATTGCTTCTCAGTTGCTCGTTGACGGAAACTCGCTTTGCTGGAGCTCGCCCCAGTTCGGTTGGAACGAAACCGAACTCTCGGCTGGCGCGAAGATTGTCTTCGTTACGGAGACAATTCCGAAAATCAAGCAAGCCGCGACGGAAAATACCGGCTTGGTCATCCGAGTTGTCGGGCGTGTTGACCGATCCTCCAAAGAAAAAGAGGTCGGTGTCGCGCACAAAAAAGCCGCCGAATGCGGGATTGCTCGCGCAGCGACGATCGCCAAACTCCTCCGGGAGAATGGCGTGGATGTTGCAGTCGAAACGTGGGCGTATTCGTACACGCCCAATCGGCGGCAATCCGATATCTATCTTGAACCGAAGACCAAATAACTAGGTCTTCGACTCAAGTTCATTGCAAACAACCCCGAAGAATTCTTAGTGGAAACACTAACGAACTCTTCGGGGTTTATTTTTTTTGCCTGAATTATTTGACAATAATATGTTTTTATGTTAGTATTGATTGATTGCCTAAAAGGCAACAAATTCAATCCCAAGGAGGATAGGGTTTGTTTAAACCCCCGTTCATTTTCAAAATAGCTCTCTTTTCGCTTTTCGCCGCCGCCTTTACCGCCTGCCAGACAACCGCCCTGCGAAGAACCCCGATGGAGGTTTTACTTGATCTAAGGGGTACTTCCACGACACAAAGCCGAATAATCGTCGAAGTCAACGACAAACTTGCCAAGATCGACAAAAATGTAACCGGACTGCAAACCCAAGTCGGACAGCTTGAAAGAGAGGTCGGTAGTCTGGAAAATATTGTTGACTCCCAAGGCCAGCAAATCGGAAATCTTGCGGACCAACTGCTTGACAAGGGCGATCCGCTTCGCTGGACATCACCCCAGTTCGCCTGGAATAAGTCAGTGCTGTCTGCAACCGGCAAAGCTGAATTTGTGGAAGTAACCATTCCGCAGATCAAGCAAACTGCGGAACAGCATACTAATCTTGTTATTCGAATTGTCGGACGGGTCGACCGTTCATCGCAAAAAGAAAACAATGACGGCCAAGCTGATGTCGGCAAAGCGCGGGCGGCGACAATCGCCAAGCTTCTCAAGAAAAACGATGTGGACGTTGCCGTCGAAACATGGGGCTTTTCCTATGCCCCGAACTGTCGACAAACCGATATTTACCTTGAACCGAAGTAACGTTCTTCGGCAAAAAAACAAAACCCCCAGACACCTCTTTAAGAGCTCTGTCTGGGGATTTCTATTTATTTTATTTAATTCATAGGATAAAATGGTTTTATATTTTCTTGTAAAATTTTTGACAATTCACCTTTTTCCATATTTTTTATGTCTACTATTATGTTATTACCCCTAACTTTAAATTGAATTTGATCTGATGTTATGGTTGCACTTGCCCCTTGACTCCCCTTCTCGCATATTATTTTTATTTTATCATCTTCTAATCTTTCTATTCTATAATTATATCCATCACCGTCACCCACTAAAAATTTTAACGCTTCTTGGTCGTTGTTTATATCATCATCAAATAAATTATTTAATGCTGTTTTTTCAATCTCAGTTAAAGTATTATAATGAGAAAAATCTATACTTGAAATCTCTGGCACCGCAGTTTCCGTCGGAGCGGCAGTTTCCGTAGGCGTAGCAGTCTGGGTAGGAGTAGCTGTTTCCTCCGGACTAGTCGGCGTCGGAGTATTAGTAGGAGCTTCTGTGCTAGTCGCGGTTGCGGTTGCGGTTGCTGCAACGGTTTCAGTAGGCGTAGCTGTCGGCTCTTCTGACGTTTGTGCAGGTAAATCTTTTATAAATTCATCTAATGGTTTATTACCAATAATTTGGCTGCCAATCATAATTTTACCATATTTCACATGAGAACCTAGAGAATGCATTGTGATTCCATCAACCTTAAAATTTAGTTGGGTATTATCTTTATGATTCGCGCCCAACTCCTCAATCGTCCAGCCATTAGGTAATTTAATATTTTCTGTAACTTTTTGATTATTATCAATTAAAGTAACGCTGATTGAACCTTTGTTATTTTGATCTAACGTTAAAACATCTATACTTTTAATTTCAGGCATAACCTTTTGATAAAATTCAAAGTTGCGGTCTTTTATGTCTGTATTATTTATTAAATTTTTTATTTTTTCATCGTTAATAAAATCTTTTACATTATCAATTCTTCCGTCATTGTAAACATAATCTTGCAAAAATTTAACTTTTCCATTTTTAATCGTAACAGCCGCCTCAGGCGCCTCAGTGCCACCGTTACTATGATCTATATTATTAATTTCGTATATACCTTCACGACCTTGAACTGGTGTATATTTATATTCATCATTACCATTTTTTACTAAAAAGCTTCCGTCTTGGTTTACTTCAATAACATCTCCGATATATTCTGTTTTCGAAGACCACGACCATACTTTCTCAAGTTTTGCACCTTCTCTAATAGCGCCTAACTCAGTCGGGGTCTCGGTCGGCGTCGGCGTCGGCGTCGCAGTTTCTCTAGTTTCTGAGTTTCCAGTTTCCGTAGCGGTCGGCGTCGACGTCGCCTCCAGAAATATTTCCTTGCTTTTTAAATAAGCATGCGGATCTTTTAATGCATCTTGCAAATCTGCTAAAGCATAATTTTGTGGTTGACTTCCGTCAAACGAAGCCATCATGCTTTGTTTAGTAACACTTATAACAGCCTCGGCATCACCATCTTTATCTAAAAAAGTAAAAGTAACAATTTCGCTAGCTTTACCTGCTTGTGAAATATTTATTTTTACATTTTCAGCATAACCAACTTTGCCGGCAAAAAATTGATCCATAGCGACATTGTCCTTATTTGAATCCGGCAACTGGTTAATAAAATCTTTCACGAAACCGCCATTTTCAGCTCCGAATTTATCTTCAATCGCTTGCGCAATATAGCGATGATCTATAACTTTATCTAAATTAATTCCATGTTCGCTAATTTCTAATATTATTTTTGCCTCTTCCGGATCATATATTCCTTCTTGAATTAAGGTCCTAAATTCCGTTACGTTTACGCCGCTGTTTAAATCTTCTTCTGGATTATAGTCAATTCCTGCTGTCTGCATATATTCAACCGGATCAATATTTATTTCTCCAACTATATGGTCTAATTTTTTATAATAATTATTAATTTGCTCTGGTATTTTCTCAGGGTGAACATCTGCAGAAAATTCATGTAAAACTTCCGGCGTTTCATTTCCGTCTTGGTCAAAAAGAACATACGCGCTTTTTCCTGCCCCGTCTTCTTCATAAGTTAAATGCGCTAAGTGCTGGCCGTCCGGCAAAGGCATGTTGTTAATTTCTTCTATAGTCGCATTTTGTGGAATTTCTAATTCAGTTTTTATATCTCCTGTAATACTTTCAACAAAAGGTTTTTCAACATTCGCGTTTTCTGCTCCAATCTTTGCACTATCTACAGCCACGTCGTCACCTAATTCCTGATTCTTAATTCCTAATTCCTGATTATTTGTACCTTGTGCCTTGTCACTTGTTACTTGCTCAAATAACCCTGGAACATCTTCCCCCTTAACTGAATTTTCACCCACGCTCGTCGCCAAAACATCAACCTTAGTAGCTCCGTCCGCCTCCTCACCGACCTTCACAACTTCCATATACTTGCCCTTAAAAACTAATTGTCCATTATCATCTCTTTCAAATAATATTTTTCTTAACTCGCTGTCTTTATCTATAACTATCTTCCCGTCGCTGTTAATCGGCACTTCAATCGCCTTGTCTTGGCCATCTACGGTAATAAGCATTTTTAAATTTTCTACATGTCCATCAGCATCAACATTTTTAAGCTCTTCCGGAACATCAACTTTAATATCGCTATGGAAAGACCCGCCTGACGTCATTTTGCTTATATCAAGCTCAACATCCCCTCCTTTGGTAAAACCTGTTCCATGAAATCCGCCCAGCTTGAAAAATTTTTCATTGGCGTCATACGCATTCGGCGTATCATTATCCATCCAAGTACGCTCAACTTTTAAAGTCTCAAAAGCCGGTTTTTCAACTTCTATTTCTTGTTCTGTTGATGAATATTGGCTAGAATCTGGTCCTCTGCGATATTCGTCTGAACTAGCTTCTGCCCCCGCTTCACTTTCAGTACCTCCGGCCGCTGCTCCCGCAACCTCTCCTGGCGGTATTTCAACATGACTATCTGAAGATTCTCCTGACGATTCTACTTGCGAAGCATCATTTCCGCTGCCTGTTATTTCTTGTATTTCCTGCCAGCCGCTTCTAACCCAACTATGCACTGTTTCCGCTATTGTCCGCATAGCATCGGGTCCCCAAACAGCTCCCGCAACAATGCCAGCCGCCCGCAACGCATTTGTTAATCCGCGCTTAAAAGCTGTTTTCCCTATCCTTCTTTTTAATTTTCTTAAATCTTCGCGCTCCACTTTCCCAATTCTTTCTGTTATTCTATTTAAATTATTTTCCGCGTCTTCCGGATTAAGTTCTTCTTCCAAAATTATTTTTACTCTTTTTCTCTCTATTTCATCAACTCTGGCGCGCAATTTATTATATTCGCTTGGATAATATTCCTGAAACTGGGGATCATTTAATTGCGCTTTCAATTTTGATAATAATTCGTCTATTTCTTCTCTTTCAATTTCGTCAACGCTTTTTAACCCGCCTGCCGTATTTATTTTATCATTAGTATTAGCTCCGATTCTCCACGCGGCAAATTCCCCTAATTTCATTCCTGTATAGGCGCCGAATACCCTCCTTAACCATGGCAGGGATCTAGCTGCTATGCCAGCGCCGGCAAAAACTCCGGTAGTCATGGCTTGCTGCCTGGCAGTTTCGCCGCCTTGAATTTTACTGAAATATTTATCAAGGTATTGTATCAAACTCCTAAAATAATTCGGGTTTGATTTTATTAATTCTTTTGTATTGGCCTCATTGCTATCATCAACTCGCATTAATAGATTGGCTTCATTTATAAAATTTGGAATTATGCTCTCATCAACACCTTTAACTTTTAAATAATTATGTAGATAATATAATTCTTCTCTTAGATCTTTTTTTTCATCTTCTCTTATTTCTTTCTTATCCAGGCTGTCTATCATTCTTTGTATTCTGGTTGCGACATCCGCTTTTATATTATTAACTAAATCAGTTCTTTCATTTTGTCCGCCTTCCCCTGCTTCGTTAATTGACTTTTTTAAATTAGCTAATTCTTTCTCTGATTCATTCTCTTTTAATTTACCAGAGCGAAGCCTGTCTAATACTCTTAATGATCCTAAACTTACCGCTCCTAGACCAGCGAAAAAACCCCCGAATCCAACTGTAGAAATTGTTAAAGCCGTTCCGGCAGCCATATATCCAGCTATCTTGCCGGTTCCTTTTGCAAGCGCGCCCCATTTTGATTTGCGGGAATTAACTATTCGCCTTGCCTGCTCTTGCAGATAGCGTTCTTGGGAATATATTAAATCCTCTATATCTTTTTTCTCCAACCCCGTCTCCATCTTAAAATCATTGATAAAATTTTCATTAATTTCTCCGCCTGAAACTATTATGCCAATTAATTCGTCAATCTTTTTGTTTAGCTTTTCCGACATTTGTTCGGCTTTATAGTTTTCCGCTATTCTCTCTAATTCTTCATTGGCAAACTCTCTGCCAAATTTTTCTTCTAATTTATCGCCAGAATTAAATAATTTTGCTTTATTAAGCAATAATCGAACATCTTGTTCAATATCTTTTAATTCTTTAGCGTCTTTTGATTCTACCTTTGCGCTAGTATCCGCAGTTTCAGTAGTTTCGTTAGTTTCCTGAGCTTCCGCAGTTTCCACTTCTATCGGCGCATGACTGCTTCCAAAAGGATTTAATTCTAATAATCTATGAGGTATTATTTCTTTCCCTTCTCCCTTATTATTATAAGCAATGATATGTGAAACGCTTGTTTCCTCTTCATCTCTACTAGGAATTAAAAGTATTTTTGTAATTTTATAATCACCCTCTATTTTACCCCCTTTCAGATTACTTCTTTGTACTCTTATATATTCTCCCGACTTAAAGATTGCTCCTTCTTGCTCGAAAGAAATAACTTCTCTATTTTCGTTAATCTTGATTATTTGTTCTCCCGTATTTATTGTCCTTACTTCTGATTCCGCAACACTTCCGCCAGCTGAAAGCGCATTTATTTCTTCTGGGGTTAATTTATCTTCTCCGCCCCCTCCTTCTCTTTGATTAGTTACTACATGCGGTAAAGAATCAACATCCAATGGCTCAAATTCATCGTCTTCAGCACTATCGTCCTCCCTAGCATCTTCTTCACCAGATATTAAATCATTAATTTCCTTATCGCCTAAATTACTACTTTTAATCTCCATATCTTTAGTAGTTTCTTTTTTATCTTCTAATGATTTTTTTATTTTTTCTGATTCCGCTTTGGCCGCGCCTTCCGTTGCATACATGCTTATTAGTGAATGCCAATAATCGTTTTCTGTTTTAAAGTCAACTGTTACTGGATTAATGGCTGTAATTTTATATGAATAAATTTTTCCGTTATCTGTATTAACATAATAAACTGTTTTTCCTACTTCAAAATTGCATACCCCCTCTTTACATTCAACATTTTTAAGTTTATCGACAAATCCTTTTTCTATTTCTTCTATTCTCTTGTTTGCCTGATTTTCATCAGCATAACAATCATTGAATTCATGCGAATCATCGAATAAACTAATTTTTTTCTTATATTTTTTACTATCTTTATCTATTTCTTTTATTGTGCTGCTATATTTTTCTCCATTATCATATACGCTCCAAACAGTCTTCCCAACCCAAAAATCATGCTCTTCTCCACTGGCATCTACGAATTTAAATATTGGAGTTTCTGGTGAAGAGGGTTGTTCAACTACTGGCTCTTCCGGCTTTAGCTCATCCTCTTCCAGCCCTAATGTTTTCATAGCTTTCTCAAGTTCTTTATTGCTTGCAGCCGCTTCGTCAAAATGCTCTCGCCTAAGTCCTGCGGACTTAGATAATTTTCTTAAAGCTTCTATAGAAATTTTTGGCTTTTCAGCAGTAGTTGATTTTGGATTTTCAAGGCTATTTGCCATAAATATTAAAATTAATTTAATTTTCTAAAATTTATTCCATATTATCCATATACCAGCGAGCCAATTTAATTTTTAAACTTTCTATAGCTTTGCTGTTTTCATGTTCTGGGGATAATAATTCATCCATTTTTTCTAAATTTTCATCTGTTAATTCAATTTTTCCTTCTATTATCCCTAAAACCACATTTATCCATTGGACAATATCAGAATTTTTTAGAATATTATATACTCCATTCTTTTCTTCAATAATTCCCTCTCTCTTCATTTCTTCTATAAGCGCTCCCGCCTTCTGTTCATTAACACCCAATGAATTTACCAGCATTTCTTTTTCAAATACTCCGTCGCCTCCGACGCTTATTGCCGCGGTTACCGCCAGAGAATAGATATTTCTTTCATTTTTTGCTAATTGTTCATTAAATCTAGCTCTAGCAAGGTCTATATCTATTTCGAGAGTATTATCGGGATTTTCTTCAGTTAATTCCGGTTCTGCTACGGCCGGCTTTTCTGCGGTCATCTCTCCTGAAGCTTCCTCAGCACTATCAACATCACCGGAAGATTCTATTTTTTCTCTTAATTCTTGTTCTTTTTCTAAATCCTCTATTCTTTCTTTTAGCGCATCGCCAACAAAAAAATATTTCCAATCTCCTGTTAAATCTCCAACCCATTTACCATTAATTAATATTGGCTCTTGCTCCTCCCCTAAGGCCATCTTACTTATTAAAGCGCCTGCTTTTTCTTTATCATTAATATGTCTGGTAAGATCTTCTTGTGTAAACGGCTCTTGAATATTTTGAATTTTTTTTAATAATGCAAGATAGTCTGCGCCGCTTAATTCTACTGATTGTTCTGGTTGACTTGGTGATTCTAGGTGTATTTCTATGTCTTTTGGTTTTTTCTTTTCGGATGCATCTTCTTTACTCTCTTCAAATAATTTATCACTAGCTGTCCAAATCCCATCTTCTTTCCCCCAATCAGGCGTTTCTATCATTCCTTCTCTTTCTAATCTGCCGAGAACTCCGCTGGCTACTTTATGAATATTATTTTCATTATCCGCTCTGACATTTTCTTCTAAATTTTCTTTAAATTTTTTTATAAAGTCATCTTTTGTTAAAGGCGTTCCTTCTCTAAAAATATCTTTGCCGATTTCATAATTTTTTTCTTGCCTTTTTTCTTTTGATTCTATTTCTCGTCCAGCATCTTTTGACACCTCTTCTTTTATTCGATCACCGAAATTAAGCGAGGTAGAAAAAATATTTTCTCCGAAATCATCTATTGATATTTTAATGTCTTCCTCTTGGATTAATCTATTTAATACTCCCTGAATAACCTTTTCCGAAACTTCTTGCCGTTGCTTGCTCCAAAATTCTTCTTGAAAATTATCCTTATATTCTCTCCAAGTGAAAGCTTTTAAATTTTTTGCTATATCTTTTCCTATCTCATAATAGACTTTCTGATGAATTTCTTTTTGGCTCATTTGTTCTTCGGGTTCTTTGGGTTCTTTGGGTTCTTCGGGTTCTTCAATTCTGTTGAAATCTTCTTTTGTTGCTGAGTCTTTATCCTGTTTTAATTTTTCAATTCTCCTTTCTTTATAAAAATTCTGGCTGCTGAAATCCAGTCTATTTTTTTTAGCTATATTCGGAGCTAATTCAATAACACCCTCTAAAGAATCTATCATGCCTTCCTTCGTCCACCCCGCTTCTTCTATTTCTTTGGAATTAAAAAAATTATCCGGCAATTGGTCGCTTTCCGTTAAATGTAAGTATTTTTGTGCCTCTTCTACATCTTCTCGTCTTATCTTTTTTATATCTTCCGTCCTGTTATATAAATTATTTATCGCATTAAAAACAAATAAAACCGCTTCTGAAGTCTCAGCTTCTTCTTTCTTTTTTTTAGATGCTTGGTTTTCACTCTTTGTAGTCTCCTTATCCTGAGGATCTGTTATTTCTTCCCCTTCAACAAGCTCTTGATTGCTAATAGCAACTTCTCGTTCCTTGGATTTTTCTTTTACTGCTTCTCTTCTTTGCTTTTGCTTTCTTTTCTTATCTCCTTGTTCCTCTATTTCTTCTACTATCTCATCATCAAATTTTTGTCTTTTTTGTATTCTTTCAACAGACATAAAATTATAATTATTTTATTTATTATTACTAATTACTTATCATCCAGCGTCAATCACTATCTATTAGTCATTACTCATTACTAACTAACAATTGTTAATTGTAAATTGTTAATTGTAATTTGTTACTTGTTACTTGATTTTATGTATTCCCCCATTTCCTCCATAAATTTATCCAT
>Ga0066639_10002902_pt1 | contig 14895 bp, 14 predicted proteins | sample CryGeyCG2114_010_2_FD_59504 | JGI IMG/M metagenome (GOLD analysis project Ga0066639, IMG submission 59504) | Groundwater microbial communities from aquifer - Crystal Geyser CG10_big_fil_rev_8/21/14_0.10 | ecosystem: Environmental > Aquatic > Deep subsurface > Groundwater | place: USA: Utah...
TATCTTATACTATGATTAACTTACGAGTGTTTTTTAAAGAAAACTTAATATGAGTTCAAATATACTATAATTTTAACATAACTTGACATATTTTACTAGTGTGATATATTATTATCACTCTCACATCTTGAGTGATAACTTTATACCTTAAAACTTTATAAACTTTTTACTTGTTTTATGATGCCCCAAAACTTCACCCACAAATCTCAAGAAGCTATCCAAACTGCGCAAAACATTGCCAACGAAAATGGCCAGCAACAGGTAGAACCTCCTCACCTATTTTTAGCATTGCTAGAACAAGAAGAGGGCGTGGTTGTTTCTATATTTAAAAAATTAAACGCCAACATCGAAGAACTTAAAGAAGACACCCAAAATATGATAGACGGTCTGCCAAAACAGCATGACCAAATTCAGGGCGGTGGCATGGGACAAGTAATGCTAGGAACAGCAATGTTATACGTTTTACAAAATGCTGACAAAGAGGCTAAAAAAATGAAAGATGACTTTATTTCAGTAGAACACTTACTTTTATCTTATTTAACAAACAAAAATCCAATCAGCGATGCCTTGTCTCGTCAAGGCATACAATACAGCGATATTTTGAAAGTCTTGCAAACCATTCGCGGCAATCAGCGTGTTGACTCCCCTGCTCCAGAAAGCAAATATCAAGCTTTGGAAAAATATGGATTAAATCTTACTGAACGCGCCAGAAAAGAAAAACTTGATCCAGTCATTGGACGTGATGATGAAATAAGACGTGTGATGCAGGTTTTAACAAGACGTACAAAAAATAATCCAGTGCTTATTGGTGAACCAGGTGTTGGCAAGACGGCCATTGCCGAAGGCCTAGCACAAAGAATTGTCAATGGGGATGTGCCGGAAAATTTGAAAGACAAAGAAATAATTTCACTAGACATCGGGTCTTTGCTTGCTGGAACAAAATTTCGTGGTGAATTTGAAGAAAGATTCAAAGCGGTAATAAAAGAAATTACAGATTCAAATGGAAAAATAGTGCTCTTCATTGATGAACTTCATACTATTGTTGGCGCGGGAAATTCTGAAGGCGCGGTTGATGCTTCAAACATGCTAAAACCTGGACTTGCCCGCGGTGAATTGTATATAATTGGCGCGACAACAATTAAAGAATATCAAAAGCATATTGAGCGTGATGCGGCTTTTGAGAGACGTTTTCAACCGGTCTTGGTGCTTGAACCAAGTGAGGAGGATGCGATTGCTATTTTGCGAGGGATTAAAGAAAAGTACGAGGTACATCACGGTGTACGAATTACTGATCCAGCTATTATTTCATCTGTAAACTTATCTACTCGTTATATTTCTGATAGATTTTTACCAGACAAAGCCATCGATCTAATAGACGAAGCGGCCAGCGCTCTTAAAATGCAGATAGATTCAATGCCGGATGATTTAGATAAAATGAAGCGTCAAATGATGAAAATAGAAATTGAGCTAAAAGCCCTCAAAAAAGAAAAAGACGAGGAATCAAAAGAGCGTGAAGAAAAACTAAAAAAGGAACTGGCTAATCTAAAAGAACAAAGCAAAGAAATTGAAATGCAGTGGATCAATGAGAAAGAAATCATTACTAAAATTAGAGACAATAAAAAACAAATTGACAAATTGAAACAGGAAGCGGAAATTGAAGAGCGGAAAGGAGACTTGCAAAAAGTTGCGGAATTGCGTTATGGAAAAATTCCTATGATTGAAGAGGCTATTAAAAAATCTGAAGAAAAACTGGTTGATTTGCAAAAAAAATCAAGCATCCTCAAAGAAGAAGTAACTGAAGAAGATATTGCTGGCGTGGTTTCACGTTGGACTGGAATACCTGTGAGCAAGATGCTTGAAGATGAAGTTATCAAACTTGCCAAAATGGAAGACGAACTTAAAAAACGCGTTATTGGTCAAGAAGAAGCCATTACCTCAATTTCGAATGCTATTCGCCGCAGCCGGGCTGGAATTTCTGAAGAAAAACGTCCAATTGGCAGTTTTATCTTCATGGGGCCAACGGGCGTAGGAAAAACTGAATTAGCAAAAACATTAGCAGAATTTTTGTTCAATGACGAAGAAGCATTAGTTAGAGTTGATATGAGTGAATATATGGAGAAACACGCCGTCAGTAAGATGATAGGATCCCCCCCAGGTTATATTGGATTTGATGAAGGCGGACAACTTACTGAAATAGTGCGCCGTAAACCATACTCGGTTTTACTCTTTGATGAAATTGAAAAAGCTCATCCGGACATATTTAATATTATGCTTCAAATCTTGGAAGATGGCCAGCTAACCGATGCCAAAGGACGCAAGGTAAACTTCAAAAATACTGTTATTATTATGACTTCAAATATTGCCAGTGAAATGATCGCATCGTTTAGTAAAAAAGGAGAATTTGGATTTGAAGACGGCAAGAGTGGAAAAAAACAAAAAGAAGAAAAAATAAATGACCGCGTTATGGAGAAACTTCGCGAGTATTTTAAGCCGGAATTTTTGAACAGAATTGATGAGGTAATTGTCTTTCATGCTCTAGATCAAAAACAAATTCGTGCCATAGTTGATTTGCAACTTAAACAAGTTTCAAAGCGTTTACAAAAACAAAAAATTACTATTGATGTAACTCAAAAAGCCAAAGAATGGCTAGCAAAGAAAGGTTTTGATGAAAACTTTGGCGCTCGGCCTCTCAGACGGGTGATTCAGACCGAACTCCTAGATAAACTTGCCATGCAAATTATTGAAAAGAAGGTACAGGATGGTGATAAGGTAAAGATTGATATTGAACGAGGACAAATAAAAATAAATTAAATATTTTTGTGATCTATAAAACTCAATATGAGTTTGACATAATCAATACTAACCAAAAACCTCCATGTGGAGGTTTTTGGTTATTTTTAGTCGGGAACGCAACAAAAAGGAGGGTGTTTTGTAATAATTCGTTAATAAGGATTGGTATAATTATCAAAAATTTCTGCCGGGTTTGAATCTCCGGGAATTTTGTGGTTATTTAATTGGACATTTCTTTTAAAAAAATCGTAAAGAATTCTTACACCTTCTGGTATCCTAGTTGATTCAGGATTTGTAATTAATTCACTAAATTTTTCTTCTAAATAATCAATAAGTTCATCTACCAATTTTATCCATTCCGGCGTCTCTACTGCCACATCTCCAAATCTTTCTTTGAATGCGGATTTTATATCATCCAAAGGATCGGGGGCTGCTTCTAAATGTCGGCATTTTAATTTTTCGCGTGGAATATGTCTCTCAAAAGCCCTTTCGATTCCTCGCTGTTTTAATTTCATAGTTTTTACTTACAAACTAAATAAAACTCTCTCCATAATATTTTTCATTATAAAATCGAACTAACTCTTCAATCGCTGGAATAGCCTCCGGACTAGTCGCGCCGACTTTTAATTTATTTTGCACATCTTCTAAGGTTTTCGCGCCTTCAAGTACTGCCTCTTCAATATCTTTGTCCGTAATTTTAAGCTTTTCATCAATAATTTTTCCACCTTCCACAACCACGCGATCGTGTTGTCCGGTCTTCCGAAACCAATCGTTCACAGCTGCCTGAAGTGCTTTATCCCCAAGTACTGAACAGTGGATTTTCCGATTTGGCAATCCACCTAGACGCTCCATAATATCCTGAGGCCTGATTTTAAGTGCTTCTTTTATTGTCATACTCTCATTTTCTGTCAGCATCACTGAAAGCATAGACGTTGAGGCAATAGCACTGCCGCAGCCAAATGTCTGCCATTTGCACTCCTTTATTTTCTCTGTATCCTTGTCTATTTTTAACCACAACACCATCTCATCACCACAGGCTGGAGAACCTACTCGCCCGCTGGCATCAGCTTCGAATTTATCCTCTTCACCATAAAGCAAGATATTGCGCGGATTAAAAAAATGATCCTTGACAATATCACTGTAAAGCCAGGAACTACCATCGTTTCCTCTAATTCTTGCTCCTTGATTTTGTTTATTTTTGTCTGTCATAACCATGTTTAATCGTAGGTTATCCTTGAAATCTGTGTGCTGGTTTTGTCTTGTTTGTAGTAAGTAGAACGCAAATTACCATGATTTCCAGGATAATCCATGATCTATCTCTGGTGATACTTTGGATGTTTATTTTTACTTATATTTTCCTCTAAATGTACCGGACTCATCTGCCTCAACTTCTCTACAATACCGGGTAAATACTCCATTACATAATCTATATCTTCTTTCATTGTCCTTTTTCCAAATGTGAACCGCAAGCTTCCATGGGCATACTCGTAAGGTAATCCGATTGCGAGCAATACATGCGACGGATTAAGTGAATGTGAAGTACAGGCAGAACCCGTGGAACACACAATTCCATATTCATCTAAATACAAAAGCAAAGCCTCACCTTCAATATCCAAAATTGAAATGTTTAAATTATTTGGTAAACGATCAAGTTCTTTTGACAATTTAGGGCCATTTAAACGAACTTTTGAAATCTTCTCTTGAATTTGCTCCCAAAAATAATTTCTCAAATCAATTAATTTTTTATTTTCCTTTTCCCTACCCTCTTGAACAAGCTCTAAAGCTTTTGCCAAACCAACAATTCCAGGCACATTTTCCGTCCCAGAGCGCAAGCGCATTTCCTGCCCGCCTCCGAAAATAAGCGGCTGCAATTCTACATTCCTAGCTTTATACAATACCCCAACACCCTTTGGTCCATAAATTTTGCTTCCATTAATTGTCATGAGGTCAACATGCAGCTTTTTTACGTCTAATTCAAGGGCTCCAGCAGCCTGACAAGCATCGCTGTGAAAAAAAGGAAATTTTGTTGCGTGTTGCTTGCGCCATTTTAAAATTTCCCGTCCAATGTCAGCAATAGGTTCGATTGTTCCGATTTCATTATTAGCGTACATTATAGAAACTAAGATTGTATCTTCTCGCAGAGCATTATTAAATTCTTTTATATCAACTTTTCCATTTTTATCCACGTTTAAATAAGTAATTTCAAATCCTTCTTTCTCTAATTGTTCAAACGAATGCAAAACCGCGTGATGTTCAATTTTGGTAGTAATTAAATGTTTACCTTTATTATTATATTTATGTGCAACGCCAAAGATGGCGAGGTTGTCCGATTCCGTTCCTCCACCAGTAAAAATAATAGTGTCTGGCAAAGTTCCCAAAATTTCGGCAACTCTTCTTCGCGCATCATTCAAAGCCCCATTTACCTCTCTTCCTATCGCGTATAATCCAGAAGGATTTGCAAATCGATCAACAAAAAAAGGATCCATGACTTCTTTAACTTTTTCGTCAACGTAAGTTGTGGCAGCGTGATCTAAATAAATTAATCGTTTTTTTTCTGGTTTATTCGGGAACATAATATTTTCTTCTATAAAAAACAAGTAACACCTTTGATGTGGGGTAAAAAATATTTTTATGGCATTCGGACATTCAAATAATTCGTAATTAGAATGTTAGCTTAATATGTACGTCTTTGACAAAATTTCCTCCAATTCTTCATTTATTTTATTAAATAACTTTCTAGCTGTACAAACTTTCATTCGGTCACAATGTTTTTTATTTCCTTTTATGCACGAGACAACGCCAAAAGGACCTTCAACTGCTTCTAACAATTCCAGCACTGTAATTTTTTTTGGTTCTCTCAATAAAAAATAACCGCCATGCACTCCCCTTCCCGCATCTATTATCTTTGCCTTTTTAAGACTCCGGGCTATGCGTTGTAAAAATAAAAAAGATATGTTGCTTTCTTTTGAAAATTTACGCAGGCTCAATGTTTCGCCCTTTTTTAATTCCGACAAAGCAATAAGAAACTGGAGCGCGTAGTCAATTTGTTTACTAATAGTAATCATAATGAATTAACTTGTCCGAGTAGCTAAGTTATTAACAAGGATAATAAATAATACTTGCAGGGTATGATATAATAGCCATCAATAAATGTCAAACAATGTCAAACAATGTTTTCTATTTTCTTATAAACTTTTTTATGTTATACTAATACGCATATGAAAAATACTACCAACAATACAACTAAAAGTGAACATCCAATTGACACATTTCATCGCCAGCTTACAACCGGCCAACGCGCGGCTGACCGGCTAACCTCATTTATGGGTAGCTGGACATTTATTATTGAATTCGGCACAGTACTTCTAACCTGGGTTTTGATAAATATCTACGCGTGGTGGGTACGCTGGGATCCATATCCTTTTATTCTGTTGAATTTATTCCTCTCATGTCTCGCTGCCATCCAAGCCCCAATAATCATGATGAGTGAAAATCGTCAAGCCCAGCGTGACAGGATCTCCGCCAGCTACGATCATGCGGTAAACAGAAAAGCAGAACGCGAGATAGAAAACATGCAAAAGGATTTGGAAGAAATAAAAGAAATGATTAAAAAAATAAAGAAATAAAAAAATTCTCCAATTCGGAGGATTTTTTCTTATATATCTCACAAGGTAAAAATACACATTACAACGGTAGCGTCAAATTAATATTCTTACTCTCCTCCCCGTCCGCATTAACCGGTGCTATAGGTAAATCAAAATTCACACCTAAAGGTTGCAATTCTCCAGCTAAAGTGGAAAAGTAAATCATCTTATTTTTCTTTCCATATTCATATACTTCTTTTGTAACTTTTACGTCTTGTTCACAGTATTTTTTAACCTCATCTTTTTTACCTTCTTTCCACCATTTTTGAGCCAAAAGACCATTGGCGTTTTTGAAAACATTATCTAGCGTCGCTTTGGCTATATCATCTAGCTTATAACGCTTTCCGCTAGATTCTTTAATAACTTTTAATAAATCTAGATGTGGAAATCCTAATAAATCACCGGCATAATATTTATTTAAAATCGGTAGGTCAAAATGCTCACTATTATAGCCTATAATTCTTTCTGCTTTTTCCAAAATTGGCCACAAATTTCCAAGTTCTGATTCTTCAAAAGAGGTATACTTATCATTTTCATATTCATAAACAGAAACAACTGTAATTTTCAAATTGTCAAAATCACGAATGTCACCAATTGTTTCTATGTCGAGGACAATTTCTTTTGACATAAAGTAAGTAGAAAGTTAAAAATATAAAGTCTGTGAAAATAAACTATGTAAAAGATATGATAGCGCTGCTTATACATTTTAAACAGACATTCACTCACTCAAGCAACTTTTTTAAAACTAACCTTAAATAATGGTTCGTATTCGTTTTGATCAGCATCTGTAATCTCAATAGATTCTCCCTTAGTTATCATGCTTAATGCGACATCTGTTAACATTTCTGTATCAGATTCAATATCAATCTTTAAATCTTCCAACTGAATCATTTCCTTGCTAAATTGTTCTTTTATCGCGGTTTCTATTCTTTTTTTCTTTTCCCGCAACGTTTTCATTTCTTCTTTTATATCTTGATATTCTGTTGTCTGATCCAAAACGTCTTTATACATCTTTTTGATATCCCTTTGTTTTTTCTTTGCCTCTTGGATTCTGTTGAAAACAGATTGTAAATCTTTCATAATGTTTTGAATGTTTATTGACGTTTATTAATGATCTATATATTAGCATACTTTTCTGTATTAGAAAAGCTTTGACATTTCTCAAATATCATGTTATTATATGTCTGGTTAAACTTAGTTACTTAGTAAACTTAAATTCGGCGGTAGCTCAGTGGTAGAGCAACTGGCTGTTAAAAGTTAGCAGCCTCGGGTGGAAACACCTGAGTGCAAACGGAGTGAATTGTCTCGATATAACATCGGGATCCACTATACTTTAAAAATATGGTGGACAGGGAACCTGTCTTGGGCATTTGTCTTCGTGGTAACCTGCAGCCAAGCCCCGCCCTTTTCTTAAAAAGGAAAGGCTTGTGGTTTATCAAGTACTTTGGTCATATCAAAGTTATTGCTTGAGTCCACAACCAAAAGAGCGGGGAAGGTTCAGAGACTATCCCCTTTGTGGGAGTAGGATTAGATGATAATCTAGTTATCTGATTCGAAGCGCTTCGCACCCCAGCGTTCTTCATTTATATGGAGTTTTGACGCGGGTGATGACATAGTCCACGCTTTAGCGAAAGCTAGGGATAACGTGTAACCAGTGGGTCGTGGGTTCGAGCCCCACCCGCCGAGCAAATTTTTTCCAACAAAAAATTACCTAAATTAAGGTAATTTTTTGTTTCAAAAATCGTGAGGGGTAGATGGGATTCGAACTATTTTGAAAAATATGATATAAGATTTAAATATAAATATATGAAACATAAAGTCCATCGTTTAGACGTTAAAAGTGATGACATGCAGGAAAAATTAGAAATTTTTTTAAATGAACTTCACGGAGAAATTATTGCTATAATTCCAAATGTTAAACCAACCTTCCAACTCATGGGGGCAACAGTCAAGGTGGATTATTTATTGATTGTAGAAAAAATTAACTAAAATAGTAGTAATAAATTTTACTATACAAGATTACATAAGTAACTCACATTCTTAACTACTATCTCCGGTACCGACACCGTACCCTTCCAATTAAAACATAATAAAAAGAATATCGACGCAACTGGATGTATATATTAGTTTTGTCATACCTAGATGTAATTTATAGAGACCTTGACAAATTAGAAAAATTGATTTAACTTAATAGTCAGGGACCATCTCAACAGAGAGAAAGGAAGGGAACTAATATGAATACTCTCCTTGGCTTGCTTGGGGGATACTCAATAGTATTGGGGTTGATTGTTACCACCCTGTTTTTCAAAAATGAAAAAAGCCTCTCATACTCTCATCCTCATTTGGTGAAAACGGTCGAATACACACTTTGGGTTGGTCTGATATGGACTTTCCTTATTATAGGCCTTTTTCTTCTGTTCATGGCTCTTACAACGGATTTTACAATTCTACCAAGTAATCTCTCCCCACCACCACATGGACGTTCGTTCATTCTACTCTAATCCTCTTCGAATCCATACCACTTCCCGTCTTCAATCCCCACAATGTTTGAGAAAGTCAAACTTTATGGAGAGGCGAGAAATGAAATAAAATACTTTGCTTTTCTGGCGAAGTATTTTTTATCCAACAAGACTACATAGATACCCCTCTTTTAATTAAATTCTCCGCAGCTTGCTGCGGAGAATTTGACCCTCTCGTCGTCCTCCTTGCCTGCCCGCCTAGGGTGAAGGCAGATTAAAGGTAGGTAGGTTTTGAACTACATGCAAATAACACTTGCGAACAGTTCGCATTTATGTTATAGTAGTTTTACTATGAAAAAATTAAAACAAAAATTAATTGAAGCCAAATATAAAATAACTAAACCTCGTCTGGCTATTTTAAAATATCTATCCACTCACCATGTTTCTATATCAGCTAGAAATCTACACAAAAAAATCAAGGTTTTTGATCAAGCGTCCATATATAGAGCGCTTAATTTGTTTGAGGAATTACATATTGTAAATGTAGAAATTGTTGAGAAAGAAAAAATTTATTGTTTAGCCAACGAACCGCACCATCATATTATCTGCAAAAAATGTGGTTACATGGAAAAAATTAAGTGTGATCATTTTTTTAACAATTTTAAAAATTTTAACAATGTTTATCACCAGTTAACACTAACGGGAGTGTGTAATAAGTGTAGTAAATGATTTATGCTTAAAAAAATAATCATGGGAGGAGTATTTTCATTGTTGCTCGCGGAAATTTTAGTCTTATCTGGATGTGGTGTATCAAATCAAAAAACCATAAATACAGATAATGCTGAAAAAATAAAAGTAGCAGCTACAATTTATCCGCTTTATGATATTGTAAAAATAGTGGGAGGAGACAAAATCATACCAATTTTAATTCTTCCACCAGGCGCCAGCCCTCACACTTTTTCCGCCTCGCCCGCTCAGATCAAGGAAGCCCAGGGCAGCAGACTTTTTTTCACCATTGGTGGTGAAGTTGATAATTGGGCAAAAGATATTGAAAATGTTATTGACGGCGTGCAAACAGTTGAATTAAATCAATTTTTACAACTTAAACCATTTGGTTCAGCCAACTCCAACCATATTAGCCTAGACGCGCCAGCACCAGGTGATATTAAAGCCGACCTGGATCCTCATACTTGGCTGGATCCTAATAATGCCGAAATGATGGCTAAAAAAATTTCCTCTTATTTAGAAAAAATTGATGCAACAAATAAAGATTATTACGAAATTAATACGCAAAACTTTATTGCGAATTTAAAAAGCAAAGATCAAGAATGGCAAGATAAGCTGAAAAATCTGACTAAAAAAGATTTGGTGGTTTTCCACGACGCTTGGGGATATTTTGCCGATCACTTTGGCCTCCATATTGCTGGCGCCTTTGAACCTTTTCCCGGCAAAAGCCCCACTCCGCAATATTTAATCAACCTCCAAGCCATAGTTAAAAAAAATAATATTACCGCTTTATTTATTGAACCACAACTATCCAAAGAAGCAATCATCACTTTGGCCGGTGATTTGAAATTAAAAATTAATGTTTTGGATCCATTGGGCGGAATTGACGAAAGAAACAACTACATCAATATGATTGATTATAATATCAATAATATTTATGAAGCGTTGAAATAAACGGTATTCATCAATATAATATCTTAGGTAATTCTATTATGAGTCAACCTATAATTACAGTAAAAAATTTAACTTATAAATTTGATGATTTTATTGCCTTAGATAATATCAGTTTTGTGATTGAAAAAGGCGACATGGCGGCGATCATCGGTCCAAATGGATCCGGTAAAACCACTTTGCTTAAAAATATAATTGGTGTTTATGAACCATTTTCAGGCAGTGTAAAAATTGCTGGAAAACATCCGCGTCAAGTAATAAAAAGCATTGGTTATGTGCCACAAAAATTTGAATTTGACCGAGATATACCAATTACTGTCTATGAATTTATGGCTTTGGAAAAATGCGGGAAAGAAAAACACAGTCGTGTTAACATCACAAAAGCGCTACAAGATGTCGGTTTAAAAAATATAGAAAAAAATAAATTGGGAGAATTATCAGGCGGACAATTCCAGCGTGTTATGATAGCCAGGGCGCTCCTGCATGAAAAAGAAATCTTAATTTTCGATGAGCCTTCCACTGGCATTGATATTGCTGGCGAACAAACAATCTATGATCTGATAAAAGAGATCAACAGGCAAAAAAATACCACCTGCCTGATTGTTTCACATGAATTGAATGTGGTCAATAAATATACTAATAAGGTAATCTGTTTAAATAAAAAAATGATTTGTACTGGTACGCCAGAGACAGTAATTACTCCGGAGAATTTAAAACAACTTTACGGTATTGGCGCCGGACTTTATCATACTCATTAATAATATGCTAGAAGCCTTACAATATCCATTCATGATTAGAGCATTGGTTTCTGGAATTTTTGTTGCCGTGCTTTTGGGTTGGCTCGGGACTTTTGTTGTAACTCGTAAAATGAGTCTGATTGGAGACGGCATTGCTCACGCTTCATTGGCTGGTATTGCCTTAGCCCTACTTTTGGGTTGGGCGCCGATTCCTATCGCAGTCATACTTTCAATTTTTTTAGCTTCCTTTATTTATTTACTGGAAAAAAAGACTAAAATATCCAGCGATATGGCTATTGCCGTTATGTTTACTACTGGCATGGCTATTGGTATTATTTTATTGCATTTTTATCAAGGTTACCAGCCGGAATTAGTCAGTTATTTGTTTGGTAATATCTTAACTATAAACACTCAAGATTTATTGAATATTATAGTGATTGGCTCTATCATCTTGTTTAGCTTGTTTATTTTTTACCGAAAGACACTATTTAGCACATTTGATCCGACAGGCGCTTATTTGTCTGGAATTAAGCCATGGATTTATGATTTGATTCTTTATATTTCCACCGCCATTGCTATTATTTTGAGTATTAAGCTTATTGGTATTATTTTAGTCAGCGCTTTATTAGTTACTCCGAGCGCTATTGCCAAATTATTTGCTAAATCATTTAAGAATTTTACAATCTTGGCCATTCTTATTTCGGCCATAATAGTTTGTGTTGGTTTAATGGCTTCTTATTTCTTAGATTTGCCTTCCGGCGCAGTGATTATTTTGACTGGTACGCTTTTATTTCTGCTGGGTTTTATTATTACTTTTGTAATAAAAACTTTTAGAAAAAAAAATCAACTACCTCACCTCAAGGGGATGGGGTAGTTGATTTTTTAACACCGTGTAGTGTATGAGTTGTATGAGTTGTATGAGTTGTATGAGTGGTGTTGACAAAACATCACTTCTCTGCTATACTAGTCTATTCATTTATGCTCCGATGAATCCATCAGAGCGGCTCGAATCTTTTTGTGTCAATTAGGCTTATCTCAACTTAGTTGTTGTGATACGCCGGATAAATTCGTCTATGCTCTATAGGCTTGGTCGGATAAATTGTGACCAGTAAGAACATCGGGTCACATATTTTTTATCCAAATATGACACAAAAAGAACACACCCACCAGCCCCCCCTCATTTCGGGGGCAGGCAATGCGGACAAGGCAGGTAGCTTTAGCGATCTTGGAATAGCAAAAAATTTCCTCGCTATCCTCGCCCAAAAGGGATTTGAAACCCCCACACCCATCCAACACCAAATTATTCCCGGCGCTTTAGAAGGAAAAGACGTAGTTGGTATTGCTCAAACCGGAACTGGAAAAACTCTGGCTTTTGGCATCCCGATGATCCAACGTCTCGCTAGTTTTAAAGGACAAGGATTGATTTTGGTTCCTACTCGCGAACTCGCGCTTCAGGCAGAGCAAGCACTCAACCAAATAGGCAATCCACTCGGATTAAAGTGCGCGGTAATTATTGGAGGAACTTCTCAACATCCTCAAGTAAGGGCTCTGCGAAACAATCCGCACATTGTTATTGCCACTCCGGGACGCTTAGTTGATTTGATGGATCAGGGAGTCTATAAACTTAATAAAGTAAACGTCATTACGCTTGATGAAGCAGATCGCATGCTTGACGTAGGATTTTTGCCACAAATCAAACGTATTTTGCAGATCGTACCGAAAGAACGCCAAACAATGTTATTTTCGGCAACTATGCCCCAGTCCATTTCAACGCTCGCTAGTACATTTATGAGAATGCCACTGCGAATTGAAATTGCTCCGCAAGGAACTTCAGCCGAAAATGTAGAACAAGAAGTATTTGTTGTTGTGAAAAGTGATAAAATACGTTTGCTTGATTCTCTACTTCAAAAGTTTGAGAATGATAAAATACTTATATTTTCACGAACAAAACACGGCGCAAAAAAAATTGCGCGTGATATCCGTAACATGAATCATACGGCCACGGAAATTCATGGCAATCGTTCTCAACCACAACGAGAAGCAGCACTTGATGGATTTACAAAAGGAAAATTTCGTATCATGGTTGCCACAGATATTGCGGCTCGTGGCATCGATGTCAGGGATATTGGACTGGTTATCAACTTTGACCTGCCGGATAATTCAGAAGATTATGTCCACCGTATCGGAAGAACCGGACGGATGGGCCGTCCAGGAAAAGCAGTTTCATTTGTTACTCCATCTGAAAGAGCTGACATCAAAAAAATTGAACGACTAATTCGTAAATCTTTGCCCATATTATCTCTGCCAACACTCCCTCCACAAAGACCAAAACCGCCTTATGAAGAAATGTTCCATACTTCAGAACAAAGACAGTTTGGAGAGCGAGGCCGAAGTCACCAAAAACGATCTAATCAGCGAAGTCGTGATGAAAAACCTTCTTACTCAAAAAATAGAAAAACATCATTTCGAGATTCGCAAAACCGTTCTGCTGGTAGCCAAGGTCGTCGTAGTAGCGGTCATAACAAAAGACGATCTGGGAGATAAATTTTAATTTGATTTTAAAAGAAAAGCGGTATAGTCCCTGTCTTAAATCATAAAAAATTTTGGGGACTAAAATAAAAGACAAAAAAACTCCCACACCCGGGAGTTTTTTAATATATCTTCCCCATTCACTTACACTCACACTTACCGTTCTTGCAACAACCACACACCAAAGATACCAGATATCCTAAACCCACAAAAATATAGGCCCAGATATAAACTTGGATAGCTCCATACACAAAGCTCAAAAAATTCATACCACTAAAACCAAAGAAAGAAACTCGAAACATTGCCAAGTGCATTTCTTGTTCTACAGGATGAATAAAATACCAAGCAAAACAGACTGCAAAAAGAAGTACGAAGAAAAAACCAACATGGTTGGCCATATGCCAAGGTTTGCATTTATTATGAAACATATTCTCCACCCCCTTTCTGATAAAGGATAATTATTTTTCATTTATGTATAGTAGTATACACTATTTAATTACCAAAATTTCATACTCCCCCACTTTATCCACCTCCACCACATCACCAATATGATGCCCCAAAAGTGCAGTACCCAATGGAGAATAATGAGATATAATGCCACCTCCCGGATCAGATTCTGATGTGCCAAGAATTGTATATGTCCGTTCACCTTTGGGAGTTTTTACTGTGACTGTACTTCCGAGCTGTACAGTATTGTTATTCTTTACCTTTACGATCTCGGCATTATTTATTCTGTATTCCAGCTTTATCATCCCGCTGTTTATCCCCCGCAAACGACGTTTAGCCAGCTGATACTCCACGTTTTCAGAAAAATCTCCCAGTTCTGCCAGTCGAGCTACTTCTTGTGCAGCGTGTGGTTGTTTTTTCTTGAGTTTTTCTAAATCACGCTTGAGTTCTTCAAACTTTTCTTTGCTCATTACATGGTCTATCGGCAGTTGGCTATATTTTCCTGGTTTTCGTTTTGGAAGTTGCATATTTGAGTTGTATATTTGAGTTGTATATTTGTAATAACCACACAGTAAAGTAACACCCTGTGAATAATCATATAAAATAATCAAG
>Ga0066639_10002903_pt1 | contig 14894 bp, 15 predicted proteins | sample CryGeyCG2114_010_2_FD_59504 | JGI IMG/M metagenome (GOLD analysis project Ga0066639, IMG submission 59504) | Groundwater microbial communities from aquifer - Crystal Geyser CG10_big_fil_rev_8/21/14_0.10 | ecosystem: Environmental > Aquatic > Deep subsurface > Groundwater | place: USA: Utah...
CGGTGCATCGACAACGAGTTCAGCGGGAAAATAGCGGGAAAATGAACTTTTTCAAGCCGTACAAGAGATTGTGAACAGGCACTTAGCCAAAATCAGAGTCATGGTGATGTGCAGTATCTCCCGAATCCGTCATATACGGTGGGAAATGAAAGGCATCCATATCTGTGGAAGACGCGCTTTTTGGAGGGCTCTCAGGAAGATCTGATATACTGTTTGATAATACTTCAATAGGAAGTCCAGATGGAGGCTCTGCTTGCTTGATCGCAGCCATCTGCACGCGTGGTGTCATGACATGCGACATAGGAAAATGCCAAATAGTCGCCAGTTCCTCAATATTGAGTACGAACGCATTTGCGCCAGAGCTAATTTTTCTTTTTTTGTACAATTTCAACATCTCTGTCTTTTTCTTTTCCGCTTTCTTGGGATTGTTGTCTGACGTGTCTTTTTTTGGAATCAATGAATTGGATGTCGGAATATTATACTGACTCATCGCGCCGACGAGTGCATTGACAGCGCGCTCTGGATGAAAATTTTCTTTTTGAGCAAGATACAGCGCCCGAAGTTTTGTCTTGAAACCAATTTTAGAAATTTTTAACTCCATTGCTTCCACCAAACCTTTTTGACCGGGAGTGAGTGATGAAAGTGAATTTCCCCCCTCGCTCTCAGACCCATGCGCATCTTCAAGCTCCGGACGAGCAGTACCGGTCAGCTGAGCATTGAGCTCATTGAGACTATGTTGCAATTCTTTGGTAATAAAATTGTCTGTCAAAAAACTGAATGGGCCTTTTTTGCGCACTACTTTCTCCCCAATAAGCTCTTTGATCTTTTCAATCGCTCCTTCTTTCCAATGACCTCCTGTTGGTTGGATTAGCATCTGAAACCACAGTTATTCCCCTGCGCCGATCCGACTGAAACTCTCGAGGAACGTACCCATTGGATCAGATAGTACAATATCTTTTCCAATAGAATTTTTGAATTGTTCATACATGCGAAGCGGAAACGCCTCGTGCTCCGCTAATCCGAAATCTGCGCCCCATATATTATAAAACTCGTTCGGATACTTTTCCGGTACATTGTTGACATAATCTTCAACCTCTATCACCTCTGCGTTGGGATACTGCGCATAAATTGAAGCAACGACCAAATCATAAAACTTCCGCTCTGTCCGAATGAGGAATTGGATGTAGCCCTCAATACTGATTATTTCAAAACTAAACCACCGTTGTTTGTGACCATATATGTATTGTTCGGGAAACGAGGCATTTTCCAGCGCCCCGGCAAGATGATTAAACGTCTGCTCAACAGCTTTTGGTGTCTGCACGTTTTCTATAGGAACATCAATAGCAAGTAATACCCACTCCCAATCTTTTTTGTATCGATCTTCAAGCATTTCTCCATACAAATGGAGACCTGCAAAAAACAATAGCCATACAATAACGAGCCATCCTCCCAACGCCATGACACCAGCAAATACCGCAAATGAACCTTGTGAAAAGACATCAAAAACATTTTGGATATATGACAACAAAAAATCGGTTTCCATAAAACATCAATGACTGATGAGTTTGTTTATAATTGGAAACAAAGCCAACACCAGCACGCCGGCCCACCACCAGCCGTGCGTACCGGCAACATATCCACCAAAAAATATGAATGCACCCGCAAGTGTGCCAATCACAGAAACAACGAGACGGTATGAATTGTCTGACATAGTGGAAAGGAGTAAAGGATGAATGAATTCAGTATACCACAACCGCAAAAACAAAAAAACCGGATTCCACCGGTTTTTTGAACAAACAATGCTTTATCCCCGACCTCGACGCCAAATGGCCAACTGTTGCCAGCTGTACAACAATGGACTTGCCAAAAAAATGGATGAGTACGTTCCAAAGCCAATGCCGACAATCAGAGCAAGGGAGAAATATTTTATGGACTCACCACCAAAGAAATACATCGCAAACAAGACGAGCAGTGTGGTAAACGACGTATTGAATGAGCGCACAAGTGTACTCTTCACTCCGTCCACAATCGCCTGTTCCAGCCGATCACTTCCCATTGACACTAAGTTTTCTCGGATACGATCAAACACCACAATGGTATCATTCACCGAATACCCCAGAATTGTGAGGAGCGCAACAATAAATGGAATATCTACTTCTACGCCGGCATATTTTCCGAGCAAGACAAACACACCCATCGTAATGGTAACATCATGAATCAATGCGATAACCGCTGAAACGCCATACTTCCACGATTGTACTGGTTTGGAAACCCGCCGGAATGCATACGCTACATAGGCAATAATTGCAAGAATCACAGCAATACCTGCATACAGCGATCGACTTTTGAGATGTGAACTGATAGACGCGCCAATGGTCTCAACGCGTTGTTCAATGACGCTCGGCGCAATAGCTTCAACAGTGGTTGACGCAGTGGCATCAATTTGAATCGTGGATGAAGTACTGGTCTGAAAGGCATTGCGGACGGTGCTCAACAGTACTTGGTGTTCATCCTCAGAAATAAATCTCATACGGAGAATATATCCATCATCTCCTGTTGGTTGAGTCTCAATCATCCCGTATGATAATGGCGCAAGCGTATCTCGCATTTCCTGTACTGACGGACGGGATCCGACAAATGAAAGTTCCACCAGTGAACCACCGGTAAAATCAATACCGGGTTTTAGCCCAATCGTTGCCAACAGAATCACAGAAACCAGAAACAGCACAGATGAGATAACAAATGAAATGTTTTTGTATTTGATAATATTCATCATACGTTATTCAGTAAAACCCCAAAACGCGCGATTGCCCATCTGCGGAAACCATGGGATTATAAAACGAAGGACGACGCGCGTAATCGTAATCGCCGTAAACATACTGACGAGAATACCGAGTGCCAAAGCGACAGCAAATCCTTGGACAAAGCTGGATCCAAACCAAATCAGCATTGCGCATGTGATAAGTGTAGAGACATTTCCATCCCGGATAGAGCTCCATGCGCGAACAAATCCATCTTCGAGCGCGGCTTTCAAACTTTTCTTTTGTCGCAACTCTTCTTTCATGCGTTCAAAAATGAGAACATTGGCATCAACGGCCATCCCAATGGAGAGGATAAATCCACCAATACCGGCGAGGGTCAATGTTACCCCAATCAATTTGAACACTGCAAGGGTAAGCACTGCATACAAAGACAACGAAAAAACAGAAACAAGACCGGGTACACGGTATAATACCGTCATAAACAACATAACAATGAGAATGCCAATCAACCCGGCAATCAAACTCTTCTGCAGTGATGAGGCACCCAACGTTGCACCCACACTCTGTTGAGAAATTAACTCAACCGGCACAGGCAATGCACCTGCATTCAACCGTTGTGAGAGAAGTCGCGCGTCATTCAAATTGAAATTACCGCTGATAACCGCGCGTCCATTGGTGATAGCTGTTTGGACAATGGGTGTGCTGATAGGTTGACCATCAAGGAAAATTGCCACCGGCTCGCCAATATGACGCTCGGTAATACTTTTGAACAAGTCAGTTCCTTCTGAATCAAATTGCAATGAGACTTGCACTGCTCCGCTGATAGTATCACTCACCACTTCTGCGCGTTCCAAATTTTTCCCAGACAATCCTGTGGGCTTCCATGGATCTTGTGGAGGAAGAATATCAAGTATGGTTTGTTTCTTGATAAAAATCAGAGAGATTTCGTATTCCACGGTTGGCTGTTCTGACTGCTTGTACAACACATGAAATCCGTCTCCTGCTTCTACCGGTCCAATGATTTCTCCAGCGCTTGCTTTTTTGAGTGCATCCATGGCCTCAGGAGAGTCTGTTCTCTTTTGACTGGTGGAATATTGAAGCGCGAGATCATCAAAATTACTTGCATTCGCTTGGTCAAATATTTCCTGCGCTTTATCTTTTGCCTCTTTTTTGGTATAGAGTGGTGCATCACAATCACTTGACCCGAGATAGCAAATCACAATATCCGATGCCTCAATGCTCGGCTCTCCTGCGCGTTCGCCTGCACGCTCCAAGAGCGCATAGCCTGCTTCATTTTCAATGACGTGTGATTGATCGCCTTGTGCTGCGGTCTGTGCCCAGTTGTACAGCGTTGGATCAAACGTATTGGAAATATATCCGATATACCCACCATTATTCTTGCTATATGGATCTTCAGAAACTTCTTTTGCGATGTCAGAAAATACTTCGCCATTTTTCAATCGTTTCAATGTCTCATCTGCGCGTTTCTTTGCGTCTGCGTTGAAGTCATTTATTTGCTTTTGTTCATCCTTGGTAAGATCACGAGCCGGCACATCATTTTCTTCTTTGAATTCCAAAATCGGTGTACCCCCAATCATAGAGATGGCACGATTGATATCAGTAACACCCGGGAGCTCTACAATCACACGATATTCATCTCCCACTTTGGTGGTCTGCACATGAGGCTCGCCCACACCAATTCCATTCACACGACGCTCAATGACATCTCTCACTCCTTCAACTGCTGTTGCGCGATCCCCGTCTGGAATGGCGGTAACGTCTGCCTGATACACCAAATGCGCTCCACCCTGGAGATCAAGACCGAGACTGAAATCAGCCACAGAGATATGTGGGATACCAAGCGCGACCATGCCATTCACGCGATCAATCACTTTGTTTGCCTTTGCAGGCATGTCATAGGCAAGAGCAATAAAAAAGAGTGCCACAATACCGGCAATCCCCCATCGCAGTCTTGCACGAAGTTGTCTTCGAGTTTGTTCAGTAGCCATATATAATGTGGCCTATTGTAGCGGACACAGCAACATCCGTCAATGGTATATGTGGACAGTGCCTCGCCCATCCCTTAAAAAAGAAGATATAGTGATCGCATGTGAACAACAAGAGACACTCACTAAAACTCAGTGTGAATCCCCAATCCACTCAGTCTCAATCAATGCCCTCAATGCAGATTTCCAACAACTACTACTTCCCATGACACTTCTTATATTTCTTGCCACTGCCACATGGACAGGCATCGTTGCGTCCAACTTTTTCCCCTTCTTTTTCTCCATCATGATGTCGTTCCTTTTTTTGAATATGCTCTCCTTGTTCACTCATATCTTTTTTTGCCCCTTCCAAGCTGAGTTTGTCTGATGCCATCACAGTCGGCGCAAGCTGAAGACCAATGTTGACTTTGAAAAAGGAGTAGACCACTTCTTTTTGAATACTGGCGAGCAACCCATGAAACATTTCGTACGTTTCTTTCTTGTACTCTACCAGTGGATCTCTCTGTGCATATCCTCGCAGACCGATGCTTGATCGGAGATAATCAATAGAAATAAGATGTTCAACCCAAAGGGTATCAATAGCACGCAAGAGGAGAGCGCGCTCCAGCTCTCGCATCATTTGTTTCCCATCTTCTTCATTCTTGCCGGTGCTCATGATTTGCTCTTCCAATTCTCCATACGCACGCTCGGCTTTTTCCACCAAAAAAATCACGATCGTTTCTCGAATCTGTACATCCTCAAGCTTACCCGCATCTCCATGAGTATCAATATGAAGCAGATGCTCGCGCTCTTCTTGACTGAATGGAAAAATTGTTCTGGCTGTCTCATAAATTTCTTTCAGATTCCAGCCACTCCGTTCTTCCAAATTGGTATGATAAGAAACCACAAACTCAATCTCCGCATTGATCATCTCCATCACCATATCCCGTGTCGAATGATACACAGTTCCACTTCGTTCTGATGTGTCCACGATAAACGTATTTTCATCAGATTGTATTGTTTCATCCACATCATTCAATGTCGAAGACCGTTTGGCAAGATCAAGAATGGTTCTGCGTTTTTTGTAAATCACGTCGCGATGACGATTCAGGACATCATCATATTCAAGCAAATGTTTTCGCGTATCAAAATGAAATCCTTCAACTTTTTTCTGCGCATTTTCAAGCATTCGGGTAATCATTTTTTTCTCAATCGGCATGTCATCCGGCACATTGAGCTTGGTCATCACGGTCTTCAGCCGACTGCCCACAAAAATACGCATGAGATCATCATCAGTAGAAACAAAGAATTGTGTTTCACCAGGATCACCCTGACGCGCTGATCGCCCACGAAGTTGGTTGTCAATCCGTCGCGACTCATGACGTTCTGTTCCAAGGACAAACAATCCACCGGCATCTTTGACCTGTTGCTCTTCTCTCGGATCAACCGGGTTCCCTCCAAGCTTAATGTCAACACCACGTCCAGCCATGTTTGTGGCCAGTGTAACAGCGCCAGGTCGTCCTGCTTGCGCAATAATTTCTCCTTCTCTCTCATGATTCTTTGCGTTCAATGTCTCGTGCGGAATGCCATGGCTGGTCAAGTATTGACTCAACACTTCATTTTTTTCAACAGAAATGGTACCGAGCAAGACTGGCTGACCTTTGTCGCGACATTCTTTTACTTTTTGCACAATCGCTTTGAACTTGGCGTGTTCATCTCGGTAAATTCGATCAGGATGATCCACGCGCGCGTCCTGCTTATTGGTCGGGAGGACGACGACATCAATACTATATATTTTATAAAATTCTTCTTCCTCAGTCTTTGCCGTACCGGTCATGCCAGCCAATTTTCGGTACATGCGAAACAAATTTTGAAAGGTTATCGTCGCCAATGTCTGACTTTCACGCTGAATTTCCACATTCTCTTTTGCTTCAATGGCTTGGTGCAACCCTTCGGAATATCTGCGACCAGGCATTTTGCGACCGGTAAATTCATCAATAATCACGATCTCGTCATTGTCCACAATGTATTCTTTGTCGCGCTTGAATAACAGCTCTGCTTTGAGCGCTTGCTCAATATGATGAACCGTGCCAATGCCGGCTTCCACATACATATTCTCCACTCCAAGCCACTGCTCAAACTTCGCGATACCTTCATCGGTCAACGTAGCGCTTCGCAATTTCTCATCAATGTTATAATCCGTGTCCACAGAAAGTTTTCGAACGAGCTCCGCAAACTGATAATACTGATCCGTGGCTTTTTCTGCAGGCGCGGAAATAATCAAAGGTGTTCTCGCTTCGTCAACCAAAATAGAATCAATTTCATCCACAATCGCGTAGTGCATTTCATTGCCCGGACGCATCACCATGTCTTCAATATTCTGCACCATGTTGTCGCGCAAATAATCAAATCCAAATTCATTATTCGTCCCATACGTCACGTCGCACCGATACGATTCCTGTCGCGAACACGGACGCAAAAATTCATCTTCAATATGAAAACTTTCCGTTTCCTCGGCCTTTTCTCCTGCAATATCTCGAGAACCGGGAACTCTGAACTGTGACCCATCATACACAAACGAAACTCTTTGATTCTGAACAATCCCAACTGTCATTCCCAAAAAATCATAAATCTTTGCCATCCATACTGCGTCACGTTTTGCGAGATAATCATTGACGGTCACCACATGCACGCCCTTTCCTTCAAGCGCGTTCAAATACACTGGCAGTGTCGCTGTGAGTGTTTTTCCTTCTCCGGTGCGCATTTCGGCAATCGTCCCTCGGTGCAATGCAATACCACCACGCATCTGTACATCATAGTGGCGCATCCCCATGGTGCGCTTCCCGGCCTCTCGTACAGTGGCAAATGCCTCGGGCAATATATCTTCAAGTGTCTCACCTTTTGAAAGACGTGCTTTGAATGACGCGGTTTTTGCTTGGATATCTTGGTCAGAAAGCGTGCCAAATGATGTCTCAAACGAGTTAATCTGCTCCACAAGCGCATTCATGGCTTTCAATGTCTTTGTACTGGCATCACCAAAAATTTTTGTATACAAGTTGCTCATACCGTCGTCTGTGATGAGAGTAAATCAAAATAATTATAACCGCCATAGTATAACAAATAATAGAAAAAAAACAACCCCGACTCAGTCGGGGCTATTCGTCGACAAAATGTACAATTACTTTATCCCTGATACCCTTTATTATCTCGCAATGCCTCCTTATCTTTATCGCGCATCTTCCCTTTCATCCTTTCAAATTCCACCTTAAAATGATCTTTGACCTTGTCAATCGCCTTGTACAAATCCGGCTCTTCCTTGACCACGCGCAAGAGTTTGCCTGGAACGCTCACATTGACTTCCGCATAAAAAACGTCCCCGTGCTGATGGTGCGTGGAACGACGCCCCAAATCAATATCCGCGTTTTGAATATTATCAAAAAACTTTTCCAAACTCTCAATCTTCTCAATCGCGTACTCTTTGATCGCCTGCGTGAGCTCAATCCCTGTCCCTTGGATGGTGATTTTCATACGTTGTGGATTATGTGATAAGTACTAACTGCTAAGTACTAGGTGCTAAGTGGTGAATGTTATGTTTGGGGTGATGGGAAAGTTTGACTTTTCATCCATCCATTCAGAAGACGCCCAACTTCCTCACTTTTCTGTTTCAATAATCTATATGATTCATCTGATATGTAGTGCAAATCATGCGCAAGCATCAGGTGATATTTTGTCTCCTCAAGTGACGCATCAGAAATCCGATAAAAATTAAGACTATCTCTGGTTCTATTTCTTCTAAATCCTTCGACAATGTTTGCTGAAACACTAACGGCCGACCGACGTGTCTGACTTACCAAACCAAAAATTTCTTGTTTTGGGTACTGGTCTGTCTCTCGGTAAACCATGAGAACAAGTTCATGACTTTTCTTCCACACCAGCAAATCTTCAAATGTCCGTACAGCACTCATACACCAACCACTTACACTTAAAACTTAGCAGATAGCACTTAGCACTATCGCACCACACAAATCTCTTCCTCCAAAGCAACTCCATATCTATCATACACCTTTTCCTTCACTTGTTCAATAAGGAATTTAACATCTTCGGCTGTGGCGTGCCCCATGTTGAGAATAAAGTTGGCATGAACATCGCTAATCATCGCGCCTCCGTGTTTTACGCCTTTCATTTCAACCAAATCAATCAACCGACCAACGGGAATTTTTCCAAATTTTTTGTACACGTCTTGCACTCGTTCATCGTCAATTTTTTCTGCGAGTGCTTTCATTTCTGGAGATGCAACCACCACATTTTTGAATGTACACCCAGCTGATCCAAATCCATGAGGCTGACTTTTGTCGCGATAAGCTGTGTTTTCCATTGCTTCTTTTGCGAGCACGGCCTTGTCGCCTTTCTCAAGCTTCAACCAAATTCGCAAAATAACATCTAGATTATTTTTAAATACACTTTCCTTGTACCCAAATTCACATTCAGCATTGGATAGTTCCAAAACTTCTCCATCGCGATACACTTCAACTTTTTCCACAGAATCTTCCATTGCAATCCCATTGTACGCCGCATTCCCCCGCAACGCCCCTGCAATCGTCCCCGGCACCCCAATCGCCCAGGTAAACCCTGTCAGCCCTGCCTCCACCGTCGCCTGCGACACCTCTTTCATCTTTGCCCCCGCAGAACACTCAACACCCATATTCAGCATTCTAAATTCTGAATTCTTCATTTGTATGACGACTCCTTCAAACCGATCGTCCTGCCACAACACATTGCTCCCTCCACCAAGAATCATTCTCGGAATCCCCTCATCATCAACATATTGAAGCAATCGCAACAGATTGTCCAGATTTTCTACCACAACAAAATAATCCACTGTCCCACCGATCTGAAAGGTAGTGTGTTTGGACATTGGCTCGTTGAGTTTGATTTTTCCAAATTGTTTCAATTGCAAAGCAACGTCCGACATCATATTATATTGACTATCCGTTGGTTACATTCTATACTTGTGAATACACAGTATCATGAAAATGGTATCATAGCAATTCATTTTAAGTTATACACGTCAAAAAAAGTCGGTATATACTACCAGAAATGCACTTTTTATGGAATGATTATGTATATCCAGTTAGGCGACATACATTTTTTTATTGTCATCAATGCTCAGTAAGTTTTACTTGAAAACAACGACACAAAACAAAATTTTTCCGATTATTTTTGAAGGGGAATAAGGAAAGGGGTTACTATTTTGATGCTCCCTTGGGTCGCTCCGAAAACCATCCGATTGACCTCACTCCTTCTGCCAGCGTATACTCATTCCCGTGAGAAAGCATGCCCAGATACGAAGCAACTATCTCTTTGGATATGTATTGTTCCAATCTTCTCATCATTCTGTGTTTGGTAGACGTGCGCAAAACCCGATGATGCGGAAAATGCACCCATCCCAAAAAATCCACGCCCGAAGCAACTGTTTCCAAAAAAAGCTTTTTGGGATGCAGGGACATGCACAGATGAGTTTCCACAAAATAGGCTACGCGCGGGATCAGCCATTCCAACACCTGCCTATCTTCATGCAGAATGACAAAATCATCCGCATATCGAATATACTCTTTCATTTTCAAAGTTCGCTTGACGAATTGATCCAGCTCATTGAGATAGATATTGATGAATATCTGGCTCGTCACATTGCCAAGCGGCAAACCTGCGGGAAAACTTTCAATGACGCTTTCTAAAAGCCATAAAACATCTTTATCCGCTATATACTTCCTGAGTATTGCAAAAAGCACCCCGTGATCCACGTTCGCAAAACACTTTCGAATATCACATTTGAGCACCCAGCATGTCCGCGTATGATTACGCGACACTTTTCTCGCCATATCTCTAAAACGATCGATGGCGCGGTGCATGCCTTTGTCCGGTCGGCATGAGTAGGAGTCAAAAATAAACTTCTGCTCAAAAAATGAAGACAGTGCGCGGTAGAGCGCGTGATGGATAATTCTGTCCGCAAACATATCGCGCCAAGTACATTCTTTTTTACACTCGGCATACCCTCCGCGAAAAGCAAGTTGCCGTTCGCGCGCTCAATATACGGACGTGAGCATGGTTCCAAACAGCCGTAACCGTTTGACACAACCACACTCACTTGAGTATACCAAAAAAAATTTTATTTCAAAAGAGCAAAGTGTCAAAAAGCCAAAGTGTTAAAACCAAAAGGATCAAATTTCATAGCGCTACTTGCGGGGAGAAAAGACGATCCCACGGTCGCCAAGCCAGTGATTCCGCGGCCTCGCCCAGCGGCCGCCAAGCCACAGGCCGACATCATCGCGACTCAGGCCGAAGACGTAGGGATCGCCGCCGGAGTCAGTAATTTGCTTCATGCTGATCAACAAATAGTCGTTCATTGGCTGATCCATATGCTCTAAACGATACTGCGGGCCGACTTCCGACGGACAAAGGTCAAGACCAAGTTCATCGGCTTTTTTGTAGATTTGATCGACAGTGGCGCCGTCCGGAAAACCAAGTTCTCGTATGGTAAGACGGAGTGTGTCAAATGAATATTTCTCTTTGCTCGTGATAAAATCTTTACTGTCCAGCATTGATTTGGCGTTATCCGAAATCATGATATTCTGCGCTTTCATTTTCTGTTCCAACGTTTCTTTCGACTCTCCCCCAATCTCAATAGTACGCTTGCGGATGCGGTCTTCGGGAAAGGAGGTGTAGATGTTTTCAAGATTGGAAAGTTCAGCAAAGATGTTTGGGTAGAGTGAGCCGACGTACGCTTTGGTCTCAATGCCTTGTTCTTTATTTTTTGCTATATGTTCCTTGGTTGTCGCGATTTGCTCTTTGGTACAGTCAAAAACTGAAAGCATATCCTGTTCAAGCAGTCCGGCATCTTTTCGCGCTTGGCGGAGTTCGGCGATACGAGGGTGTTTGCCATAACCGAAGCTGTCAATCGAAAATTTTATTTCGTAGAGAAATACTAATTCTTCTTTGGTAAGCTCCGGATCAAGGTGCGTTTTCTCTTCCGTTTTTTGGTCAACCTTAAAAGATTTATTATATATAACTCGCAGCTGCTCAACATCCTCCGCTTTCTTTTCATACTGTTTGCCGTCGGGAAACTCTTTCATCTTTTCCGCGACGATTGGCGCGATGTAGGGGTCTAGATTTTGACCTTCCGCCACGCCGCGCACCTCGGCGATATTGTGCCTTCTTGCATGCGAATCGCGGCTCTGGGAATGGTGGGTTTGCCTTTTGCATCGTGCGAGTAGTAGACGTAAAAATCTCCGGCCTGCAACTGGGTTTGGGCGGTGCTTTCTCCGGCGGTGCACCAGCCCGTGCCGTGGCTTTGGAGCGATTGCACCAGCGGCATGTGGTTTGATCCTCGGTCGTATTTGACCCATTTTCCTTTGGTATTAACCAGAAGCTCTTTTGATGCCGGAGTACACTGCTCGATGGCAAACGCATAGAGCTTGGCAAAATCATTGCTGTCAAGTCTTTTGACAAAGTCCTCAATGGAAATATCCGAAGCGGTGGCGATATTTTGCGTCATCTGCTCTTGTTCGTATGCCCGCAGGTGGGCGATGCGCAGTTTAATGTCTTCCACGTCAACCGAAGAGGAGGGGTCAACTTCGGCGCGATCAATTTCGCCTGTTGAGATTTGTTTGCCTATTTTTTGACCGGCCTTTTTCTTTTGCTTCCCAAGCTCTTCTTTGTACTCGCGAACCGCCAACAGCTCGGCACTGTATTTTTTGTTCACCGCGTCGAGCACATACGCCAGCGCCTCTCGGTCAAGATCGGGAAACGGCTTGACATCGCTTGGTTCTCCTTTTTTGTTCTTGTCGCGCTTGCGGAATATCTTTTCTTGCTTGTCGTACGGTTCAAGCAATACCATATTGCGCACTGCCCAAGACTTGAGCCATGCGGGATAGACGGCGTCCGGCGAGGCGAGATAGTCCACCCACGTATTCAAACTGCTTTTTTGATCGGCGAGAACGACTTCGGTTTGTTGCCGACGCAGTTCATCGGTGATTTCAATATCTTCGTGGCCGCGCTCGCGGGCGATGCGGTGCTGGCTGTTCCAGTAACTTTTGGGGATATTTTCCGGCGCGGTAACAGAAGTGCGATAGAGGCTTTGCTTCAGTGCTTCGATGTGATGAGATCGGTTTGTTTCTTGATTTTGGACTTGTTCCGAGTGTGATGTGTCGTTAAAACAGCGTTCGAGTTCAACCTCAACGGATTGGTGGAGTTTTGGGCCGAGTTCAGGGGGATGTTGTGGGTAGCGTTCCATATTGTGGATATGATAGCAAAATCTTTGTCTTTGCACAAGCAAAAAACAAGTATTGTCAATTTGACTACCTTTATCTAAAGATATACAATGGAAGGGTGGTAATATCACCTTTCCATTTAATATATTCATATATAGCTACTGACAATCTTATTGCCAAATTATACGAATCCCCAAAGACAATCCTGACCACAAAGGATATTGCTTTGATTTGGGAAGAAACTAATACAGTCAACCTTACCTCAAAGATTAAATACTACGCCAAAGAAGGATCACTCATCCGTCTGACTCGCGGTGTATTTGCAAAAAATAAAGACTACGAGGCTAAAGAATTGGCAACAAACGGCATGAAATTTCTGACGAGGATAAAATAAAAATTCTCAAACTCTACGAAGCGTTTGAGGAAAATGACTACTGCAAGATATTTCCGACCAGCCATTTTGGCTACCAACAAATCACAGTGGAGCGCCCGCTCCGGCTCAATTTTCAAGTTTCGTCGGAACGGATAGAAATACTCAAACAAGAAAAAGCATTTGTAGAGTTGGTGGAGGGAAAGAAAAAGGCAAAAGATATAGAAGAAGGACAAACACTCCAGCAAGATATTTTGCGCGTCTTGGCGACATGTGATAATACGCTCTACAAAAATAGAGAAAAATTCATGCAGATGTTTGACGCCACGTTTGCCGACCTGTCACTCAATGCGCCACTCTTAAAAACAATTGTCGGCGCGCTGTCTATACAAGATGAAACTGCAGATATTTGTACCAATAAAAAAGGAAATCCTGAGCCTGATACCAGCTTGCGCGATACGGAAAATGTGCCGCTTGGCGAGGATGTCTATGCCTATTTTGATCGCGAGGTGAAGCCTTATGTGGCAGATGCATGGATTGACGAGACGAGTTGTGATCATAAGGATAAAAAGGTTGGTATTGTCGGATATGAAATCCCTCTGACGCGATATTTTTATACCTACCAGCCACCTCGCCCGCTTGAAACAATTGAAGGTGAGATTGAAGAGGTGGAGAATGAGTTGTTAGAATTATTGAAGGGACTAACGAAATAACTATATGCCTTTACTCTCAACGGACATCAATGAACTGCTCAAAATCTTTGCAAAATGGACAAAGAAAAAAGTTTTTCACCACCTGGATACGACAAAAGATGATCTCTATTTTTACGAAGGCCAAATATGGTGGGCGGCTCTTGGTAAAAATGTCGGTTTTGAAATGGACGGAAAACACGAGGATTTCAATAGACCAGTACTCATCATAAAAAAATATTCACGGTACATGTGTTTTGTCCTTCCTCTTACCACTAAAGTGAAAGACGACTTACCATATTACCAGTATAAGTTTTTTGTAAATGGAAGAAAGAATGCAGCTAATCTCACACAAGGACGAACTATCAGCACCAAGCGACTTCTCCAAAAGGAGGGAGCTCTCAGCAAGAAAACATTCCACGAAATTCGATCAGCTTTTATTGAACTGCTCACGATGGAAATAAAAAAAGATACCCCGTGAGGGGTACCGAGCCTCCTACCAATTTGCATCGGTAGGCGCCAAATATGTTTATACTATACACACAAAAACTTAATTTGTCAATCCATATTCAAAGTTATCCCCAGAAAGCGAAATAAGAAAAAACCATCTTTTTCTCTCAATCTAGCCAAATATGTCAAAATCACTCACACTCACAAAACAATACACCCCCTGCGACCGCTATGCTGATAGTGGTGTGGCTTGGTTGGGACAGGTGCCGGAGGGGTGGACTGTTAGAAAATTCAAATTTATATCTGCCATCCATGCCAGTAACATTGATAAAAAAAGTTTGGATAGTGAAACAGAGGTAGCGCTTTGCAAT